>Ga0265338_10000549_pt1 | contig 65746 bp, 59 predicted proteins | sample 42126metaG_FD_193579 | JGI IMG/M metagenome (GOLD analysis project Ga0265338, IMG submission 193579) | Rhizosphere microbial communities from Carex aquatilis grown in University of Washington, Seatle, WA, United States - 4-21-26 metaG | ecosystem: Host-associated > Plants > Roots > Rhizosphere...
CGCTGGCTGGTCAGAGGCCCAGCCGGCGCCGGATCGAAAGATGGGTATGTCGCGAGCATTCGTCCCTGGCATGACGAAATGACGATTTCACCCAAGCGAAGGAAGCCAATGCAACGGCCTCCTTGACCGCGCTTTGTATTTCGGCGGCTTGACGTCGCACCTAAAGGCCGGGCCGAGCCAACCGGAGGTGGCGTCAAGCCGCCACCATACAAAGCGCTGTCAAGCCAGCGCACTCCATATCAATACCGGTAGTGTTCCGGCTTATACGGACCTTCCACCGGCACGCCGATGTAATCGGCTTGATGCTTCGAAAGGTCGGTGAGCTGGGCGTCCAACTTCTTGAGCTGAAGCCGCGCCACCTTCTCGTCGAGGTGCTTCGGAAGCACATACACGCCGGGCGCATACTCTCCCGCCTTGGTGAACAGTTCGATCTGCGCCAGCACTTGGTTGGAAAAGCTCGAGCTCATCACATAGGAAGGGTGGCCAGTTCCGCAGCCGAGGTTGACCAAGCGGCCCTTGGCTAGAAGAATGATCCGCTTGCCGTCCGGGAAGATCACATGATCGACCTGGGGCTTGATCTCGTCCCACTCGCACTTCTCTTCCATCGCCGCGACGTCGATTTCGTTGTCGAAGTGGCCGATGTTGCACACGATTGCCTGATCCTTCATCTTCTCGAGGTGCCTGGACTCGATGACGTGGAAGTTTCCGGTCGCAGTCACGAAGATGTCCGCCTTGTCTGCGGCGTACTCCATGGTCACGACCTTAAAGCCCTCCATCGCCGCCTGCAGCGCGCAGATCGGGTCGATTTCGGTAACCCACACCTGGGCGTGTAGGGCGCGCAAGGCCGATGCGGAGCCCTTGCCCACGTCGCCATAGCCGCAAACCAGGGCGATCTTGCCCGCGATCATCACGTCGGTGGCGCGCTTGATGCCATCCACCAAGCTCTCGCGGCAACCGTAGAGGTTGTCGAACTTGCTCTTGGTGACCGAGTCGTTGACGTTGAAGCAAGCGAACGGCAGCTTGCCCTGCTTCATCAGCGTGTAAAGGCGATGAACGCCGGTGGTGGTTTCCTCGCTGACACCCTTGATGTTGTTCTTGATCTTGGTGTAGAAGCCGGGCTTCGATGCCAGGCGTTTCTTGATCGAGGCGTAAAGGACCGTTTCCTCTTCGCTCGTCGGGTTGTTCAAGACCGAGGGGTCTTCCTCAGCTTGGCTGCCGAGAAGGACGAGGAGGGTCGCGTCGCCGCCGTCGTCGAGAATCATGTTGGGCGTTCCGCCGTCATGCCACTCCATGATTTTGTGCGTGTATTCCCAATACTGTTCGAGCGTTTCGCCCTTGAAGGCGTACACCGGCACGCCGTTGTCGGCCACCGCCGCGGCGGCATGGTCCTGAGTGCTGTAGATGTTGCAGCTTGCCCAGCGGACTTCCGCGCCGAGCGCGACGAGGGTCTCGATGAGCACCGCAGTCTGGATGGTCATATGCAGAGAGCCCGCGACTTTAGCGCCGGTGAGTGGCTTGCTCTTGGCGTATTGCTCGCGGATGGCCATGAGGCCGGGCATCTCGGTTTCGGCGATGCGGATCTCTTTATGCCCCCAAGCGGCGAGCGAGAGATCAGCGACTTCGAAGTCTGTTTTGATCGGATTTGCTGTTGTTCCCATTAGTTGGCTTTCTCCTTCGGCCCGGAGTCGCCCCTAAATTGGAAAGCGCTCGTGAGCCGTTCTCACGAGCGCCGTTTCTATAGCTGAGCCTGGCGCCTAACGGCGCTGCAACGCTCCTCAGCCACCTCTATTCTACCAAATCCGAGTTGGTTGGGTTCCCGAAATTTGGAGTGCACGGGGTCCACATGGTAAGTACATCGTAACTAAAATCGCCAACCCAGAAAGCGCGTCATGCCACCATCGAACATGCCAGTCGACACCTTAACGGTGAAGCCCGCCTCCGAAGCGGACCTGCCCGCCATTCTCGAAATCTACAACTACGCCGTGCTTAACACCACCGCAACCGCCGACTACGAGCCGCAGACCCTCGAAAGCCGCAAAGCTTGGTACGAGGAAAGGCTTGCGGGCGGCTACCCAGTTATCGTCGGCGAACGGGATGGCGCCGTCATCGGGTGGGCTGCGCTGAGCCCCTATTTCCCCCGCTATGGCTACCGGTTCAGCGCGGAGAACTCGGTTTATGTCGCGCCTGAGGCTCAAGGACAGGGAGTTGGGCGAAGCCTGCTTGGGAAGCTGTGTGAAGAGGCAGACCGCATGGGGCTGCATTCGATCATCGCGAAAGTCGACGCTTCAAACGAAGCAAGCTTGCGACTTCATGCGAGGTTCGGGTTCGAATCCGCTGGCTACTTCCGCGAGTTGATCTTCAAGTTCGACCGATGGCTGGACGTAGTGCACCTGCAGCGGGTGCGCTAAGGTCTAATCACCTGCGGCCCATTAGCCGACACCCGGCCCGTCCCCGATGCCATAATCCCTTAAGGCATGCGAAAGCCCTCGCCGATTCTTGCAATCGCGCTCACCGTCTTCTTTGACCTACTCAGTTTCGGTCTTGTCATTCCCGACATCCAACTTCGAGGGGAGAAACTGGGCGCCCAAGGGCTCCTGCTCGGTCTCACGATTGCCAGCTTCAGCATCGCCCAGTTCGTGGTTTCGCCCATTCTCGGCAGATGGAGCGATACAGTCGGACGGCGCCGGATATTGCTCGTGACGACGACGCTATCCACCCTCTCCTATCTCATGTACTCGCATGCGAGTTTCCTGTGGATCATGCTCGCGGCTCGCATTCTGAACGGTATGGGCGGCGCCAATATTGGCGTCGCCTACGCTTATATTGCCGACATTACAACCCCTGCGGAACGAGGCAAGGCGATGGGGTTGATCGGGGCGGCGTTCGGTATGGGCTTCATCTTTGGTCCGCCAACGGGCGCTTTATTGGTGAAGGCGGGAGGAGGAACTCCCCTCGTACTCGGCTACTCGGCGGCCGCTCTTTCGGCCCTCAATTTTGTTTATGTGTTCTTCTTTCTGCCAGAGAGCGTCCGCCCCGGAGCAAAGCTCAGCGAGGTTCGCGCCAATGGGATCGCCGCCCTTCGAGAAGCTCTCAAAGCGCCAGGGCTCTTGCTGCTGTTGGCGATGTTTTTTGCCACTACCTTTGGTTTCTCCAACCTCGAGGCGACCTTTTTTAGGCTGAGCGAGCATAACTTTCTCCTCTCGCAGATCCAAACCGCCCTTGTTTTGACCCTCGTGGGCGTGGTTAGCGCGATCATGCAGGGCGGCGTTGTGAGAATCGTCCTGCCCATTTTCGGTGAGGTCAACCTATTGCGCTTTGCCTATTTCTTGCAGGTTCCCGCCCTTGCTTTGGCCCCCTGGGCCAGCCCGTGGGCGCCGTTGATCATGGTGGTGATCCTGTTGGGAATCGGGGGCGGCCTGTCGCAGCCGAGTATGTCCAGCCTCATTTCGCAAAACGCTCCGCCCAGCATGCAAGGCAGCATCTTTGGCGTCACTCAGTCCTTAGGCGCCCTTGCCCGAATCCTCGGACCCGTCGTCGGGAACTCGCTTTTCGATCGTGGAGAAGTCCTCTTTGGACGTCAGCACTGGCTCCCCTATGTGTTCGGCGCCTGCGTCGTCCTTGTGCCTTTGCTCGGGTCCTGGAAGCTGAAAATGCCAGAGCGCCAGCCTGAGCCCGTCGCCGTTTTGAGCGGATAAAGCGAACGCGTGACGTCAAATTTGGCGTACTCAAGAGAAGGTATTGAGAAATAAGAACACCAAGACCTGGACAGAACGTCAAAATAGCAATAAGAACCAACTCGTCCTCAGTTTTAATGTCTTGGGGGCTGGAAAGCGATACACTAGGGGCTAGCCAGGCAAATGTCGTTGGTTACGGTCAAGGATGACCGGGTAAAGATCATTGAGCCGCTCTCGATCAGGGCTAAGGAAAGGTTGACGGACAGAAATTCGGCTTCGGATAGAGAAGAGCAAGAGCTGCGTCACGTGAAGCGAGGCGCGGTTACGGGCAGCATTCTTGGCGTGCTCGCGTTCCTCGGCGGTTTGGCCCTCCTCGGTTTGACCTTCAAGCTTGCCTACAATATGTTCAGCATCGACCCCGCCACCCTTTTTGGCATCGGAAAAGGCAAGGCGCTGGACCTGAACACCGCGCTAACCACCTTGATGGCCGTGCTGGTACGAATCTTGCTGCTGATGGTGATGGTTCTCGTAGGCGGCGGCGTTGCAAAGCATGGCATCCACCTTTACGCCGACTCTCGGCATTCCGCTAAGTCTATTGTGATCCAGCGCGGACCGGACCCCTCCAACGAGCGTAATAAACAAGAAGAGGACCTTCTTGAAGCCTCTCGGCGAGAGAGACTAGGCTGAGGGTCTAGTTGGGTCGCCAAAGGCGTCTATAATTGCGACTGGCTCATCGAATGCTTCAATTTTTGCCCGCGTTGCTGCTGTTGATACTCAGAGGCCCCTCCGTTTTGGAGCAGGCGCAGTTGCATGTAGCTCCTGGCGGAGAAGCCGTCTATCAGAATCTCGCTTACCGCAAAGGGCTTGGAGTCTTGTTTGCCACCAGCAACCACCAGGCTTTTTCCAGGGCCGTAGCTCAGCTTTTGGGGCGATTGCCGCTGGCCATCGAAGGCAACGGGAGCCCGCAGCCTGTTCAACGCGGCTGCGCCCGATTGCGTCTCTCGCCCGGAGTGAACGCTGCCCTGCGCGATGGCGCGTTTGAATGCGAGCGGACCCGCGATGGTCCCCGCTCGGTCTAAAAACCTTTCTCGCCTCACCCCCTGTGCGCCCATGTGCGTGCCCAGACCCAAACGGATTTTAGACAATGAAATTTTTACGCAAGCTTTTCGATACCAGTAAGCGCGACATTGACTCGCTGTTGCCTCTGGTGAATCAGATGAACGACCTCGAGCCCGAGTTGGCGGCCATGACGGACGACCAGCTCAAGGCCAAAACCGCACATTTCAAAAGCCAACTCGCCGCCGGCGGCACCCTCGATCAGGTCGCGGCGGAGGCTTTTGCCCTTGTGCGCGAGGTTAGCAAACGCACCCTTGGCATGCGCCATTTCGACGTCCAACAAGTCGGCGGCCTCGTGCTGCACCAAGGACGAATCGCAGAAATGCGGACGGGAGAAGGCAAGACCCTCGTTGCCGTAGCGCCGCTTTATCTCAACGCGCTCCTCGGCAAGGGCGCCCACCTCGTCACCGTGAACGACTATTTGGCCCGTAGAGACGCCGTGTGGATGGGGCCTATCTATCACTTTCTGGGAATGTCGGTGGGCATTATTCAAGGGCAGTCTGCGGACTCCGACGAGCTAGGTGGCTCCTACCAATACGTTCCCGGCGCGGCTCACGAAGACCCGCGCTATATGAACCTTGTGCCTATCACCCGGCGCGAGGCTTATCTGTGCGATATCACCTACGGAACGAACCACGAGTTTGGGTTTGACTACCTTCGAGACAACATGTCGTTCAACCTCGAAGACCTGTCGATGAGAGAACTGCACTACGCGCTGATCGACGAAGTCGACTCGATCCTCATCGACGAGGCGCGAACCCCGCACATCATCAGCGGCCCTTCTGGCGAAGACGTCTCTGTGTACCGCGAGGTCGACAAGGTCGTGCGCCAGCTTGAGAAAGAAGTCGATTGGACCGCCGACAAGAAGAATCAGGCGGCGAGTCTCACGGAAGAGGGCATGGATAACGTCGAGAGGCTGATGGGAATCGACAATATCGCGGCCGATCCCAGAATTTTTCACCATGTCAATGCTTCCGTAAAGGCGTACGCCCTGTTCGACAAAGACATCGATTACGTGGTGCGAAACGGCGAGGTCGTCATCGTCGACGAAAACACTGGACGTATGATGTTTGGCAGGCGCTACTCGGACGGGTTGCACCAAGCGCTCGAGGCGAAAGAAGGGGTCACGGTTCAGCGAGAGAGCCAAACCGTCGCCGTCATCACGTTCCAGAACCTATTTCGTCTTTACGACAAGCTCGCGGGGATGACGGGAACGGCGAAGACCGAAGAAGACGAGTTCAGAAAGATCTATGGCCTCGACGTGGTCACCGTCCCAACCCACCGGCCGATGGTCCGCGAAGACCAACCCGACACCATCTTTAAGACCGAAGAAGCCAAGTTCCGATGCATCGCTTGGGACATTCTGAGGCTCTACACCAAGCAGCAGCCGGTGCTGGTGGGAACCCGCTCGATCGAAATGACCGAGAAGGTTTCCGAACGCCTCAATGGAGACATGCTTCAGAAGCTGCTTCTTATCTCCCGCCTGAAAGACATGGCGGAGGTTGCCAAAACCCTTCCCAAGGAGCTTCGAAAGGACGCTGAAACCATTGTCAATACCGGGCTGAAACAGCTGACGCGTCAAGATCTTTCCGCGATTCTTTCCAAGGCCGGGGCCAAAGGCGATCCGTTCGACGCCGAGAACCTGAACTGGGCACTGGGAGTGTTTTCGCTTCCGTCAGGCAACGTGGAGTATTTGGAGGAAGCGCTCAAGCACGGCATTCCACACAACGTGCTCAATGCGAAGTACCACGAAAAGGAAGCCCTGATCGTGGCGGAGGCCGGGCGCAAAGGCCAGGTGACCATCGCCACCAATATGGCTGGCCGCGGCGTGGACATTCTTCTTGGAGGAAGAATCGCCGACGAAATCGTCGAACAGGCCCGCAACAAAGAGGACGACTCGGATTGGGGAGAACAGGACGAGTACAGCGGAACCTTTGTGAGCTATCGGCGTGGAGGCAAGGAACGCGCGGCGCCGCCCCTGCCGCTGGACGACACCGAGCGCCGGGAAAAGGCCGAAGAGGTAAGGGCGCTTGGCGGACTGTACATTCTCGGCACGGAGCGCCACGAAAGCCGGCGCATCGATAACCAGCTCCGAGGCCGATCGGGACGCCAGGGCGACCCAGGTCTCAGTAAATTCTACGTCTCCCTCGAGGATGCCCTGTGGCGGATATTCAACGCCAACATGCTGGAGAACCCGATGCTGAAGGCGTGGCCCGAGATGGAAGAGGTCAACGCGAAGTTCCTAAGCCGGATGATCGAAAAGACGCAGGAAAGGATCGAGCACCACTTCTTCGACGCCCGCAAAAACGTGCTCGAATATGACGACGTTTTGAACGCTCAGCGCGAGCACATCTACGCCATGCGCCGAGACGTTCTATTGGGTAAGCATGTGCGAGACGACCTGAAGGGCCAGATCGACTCCCTCATGGAGGACGTGATTGCCGACGCATGGGCGATCGACGAGCACGAGCAACGGGTCTATGATTACGACTTGCTGTATGAAGACCTAAGCGAAACTTTCCCGATCGTGGACTACGCAAAGGTTTCGGATATCGAACTGCATCAGCCAGGTCCCCTCCTGGTCGCGTATGTTCAGGATTTGGCCCATAAGGCGTACGATGCAAAAGTCGAGGCCTTGGGCGACGACTTGATGCACAAGCTCGAGCAGATGGTCATGCTGACCGCCGTGAACGACAAGTGGATGGAACATCTGCAAACGATCGAATACATCAGGGAAGGTATTGGTCTTAGAGGCTACGCTCAGATGGATCCTCTGGTAGCGTACAAGCAGGAGACCTTTAATCTCTTCCAGAACACGCTTAAGGAGATACGCCAGACGGCTGTCCGCATGATCTACCATGCCGAACTACGCCACCCGCAGGAAGCGGAGCCGATGCAGATGGCGCGTATCGAGGAAGAAGAGGCAGTCGGCGCGTTGAATAATACGAACGCGGCAACGTCCGCCGTCTCGCCGGTCGTTGCAAAGCCCGGGCAGACCAACGGCTACTTGGGAGACGTCGATTGGAAGCGGGTGGGCCGCAACGATCAGTGTCCCTGCGGAAGCGGCAAGAAATTCAAGGCCTGCCACTACCCAAGCCTACGCGCAGAAGGAATCATTTAGGCGGGCCATTCGGACTTGTAGGGACCGGTCAGGCTAGTCTGACTGGTCCGAGTCTTCCAATTACCCCGACATCACGATCTTCGAGAAATCGCCCGCCTCGCGCAGCAGCAGGTTCACGGCGTGAAGCAGGGTCAGGCGGGCGGTGCGCGCGGCCTCGTCGTCGGCCATCACCATCGTGCCGTCGAAGAAGGTGTTGATAGGCGCCACCAGCAAGCGAAGCTGGCGCACGAGTTCGTCGGCGTTCTCCTCGCTGACCGCAAGAGCGACCGCCGGACCTACTGTTCGAACCACGGACTCCAGGGCTTCACCTTCTTTGGAGTCGAGCGCCTTTCTGTCAATGCTTGCGAGTGGATCGTGGAAGGCGAAGCCGATACCCTTGTTCACCGCGCTGCCCACAATGTTGAGGGGCCGGGTCGCGGTTTGGACGAAGCCCGTATCGTCTACAAGCTTCTCCAGGGCGGCGATTCGGAACCGAACACGCTGAGGCTGAAGCTCCTCCGAGTGGCCGACATAATCGTTCAACAGCGCCGCGTCGACCACATCGTAACGGCTCGACGCGAAAGTCGAGGCGTAGCGTGAGCGGAAAAGCTCTGCAAGGTGGGAGGGCTGGGTTTGAAGATCGAACCCCTGCTCCCGGTAGCAGTCCACCGCCCTCTCGAGAAGGGGCTCATAATCCGGGAACTTGTCCGGCCAACGGAGGGCCGCGTCGATAAGCACGCCCGCGGCGCGCCGAAGGCCATAAGGGTCGCTGGAACCCGAAGGCATGTGGCCTATGCCTAGGTAGCCAGCTAATTTATCCAATTGGTCAGCAACGATCAGCCGGGTCGCGGTGCGAGCGCCTTCGCAATCGATCGAAGGATTGGGCGAAAAATCGTATTGGGTGGCAATTGCCCAACACGCCGGGTCGGCAAACTTCTCGCGACGTGCATACTCCCCGCCGATCTGGCCCTGGAGAGCGGGCAACTCGCTAACGAGCCCCGAGCTCAGGTCGGCCTTGGCGTACAACCCGGCCGTTCTCGCCCACTCGGTTTCCTCTTCGGTTGCGCCGGTAACTTTCGCAACTTCGACCGCCATCTCCGATAGACGATACGATCGCTGATGAACCGTGCCGATTTTGTCCTGAAATACAATGCCCCTGGTCTTCTCCAGGAAGTCCGACAGACTGTGGTTCGAATCCTCGTCGTAGAAGAACTTCGCGTCGTTAAAGCGGGCGTTCAACACCCATGTGTTCCCTTCTGAAACCACTTCATCGACTCCTCCATTCCGGATAGAAACAAACCGGTTGGTAAGCTTTCCCGCCTCGTCACGAACCGGAAAAAACTTCTCATGCTTCGCCATAGCGGTTACCAGAACCGCTGAGGGGAGTTCCAGAAACTCCTCGCGAAACCGCCCTTCCACCGCGGTCGGCCACTCGGTCAGAAAGACGTTCTCATCGACCAAGGCGTCCGACATTTGCGGATTGCCACCGGCGACCTTTAATCCTTCGGCCCGAATGCGCTCTTCCCGCGTTTCTGGATCGGGCTCGACCTGGCGCGCCCGCAGATCGCTGACCAATTGGTCAAAAGTGGTCGCCGGGAAGGATTCTGGATGGTTGAAACGGTGCCCCCGGCTCATGAGCCCTGACTCGATGCCTTCGACTTCAAAGGAAACGCAAACGCCGTCGAAGGCGGCAAGGATCCAGCGGATGGGCCTTGCAAAACGCATCCGCGAACTGCCCCATCGCATCGCTTTGTCGAAGGACAAGGCGCGAATGCTTTCCGGCAATACTTGCGCTAGAACCTCGATGGTTGGTTTCCCAACAACAGCCAAGGTGATCCAAACATGCTCGCCTTCTTTCTCTGCCGCGCCTGGACCCACGCCCTGCCCACGGCAAAAGCCTTCGAGCGCCTTGGTGGGGTTGCCGCTGGCGTCGTAAGCGGCCGAAATGGCCGGGCCACGAAGCCGTTTACTGCTATCTGGCTGTCGGATATCCAAATCCCGAACTTGCACAATCAATCTGCGAGGCGTGCCCAGGCTTCTGGAGTCGCCAAACTCCATACCCGCATCCTTGAGCCTGCCGACCACCTCTTTTTCGAGGTCGGCGTAGGCCTTGCGGACAAAGGATGCAGGCAGTTCCTCGCATCCAAGCTCCAGAAGTAGTTCGGGCATGGGCTTAGGATTTTACCGCTCGGGATCGAAGGGAGGGAACAAGGCGATTGCCGCCGCACCGTAAAGCCCGGCGTCCGCGCCAAAGGGGCTGCGAACGACGGGGACGGTGGGCCAGCCTTCCAAGGGGGGCAGGTTCAAATCGAGCCATGGCTGCATGCCGACTGTTCCACAGACGATAATCACATCAGGGAATAGGAATGTCGAGATCATGCGAATGGCGTGGTGGATCGCCTCGTTGGCCTCCCCTTTTTGTTTTTTGGTCGGTTTCGGGGTGAGAGCAAAACCGCCAAGGAGTTGCTCAAAGGTTTTGCCTCCCGGGCTCGGCAGATCGTTGAGGCGCGAGTAGAGGCCCTCTGCCCCCATCACGATCTTCCCCTCCCGCACATGCCCAAAGCCAAGGCCGGTGCCGATCGCCAAGACAACCAAGTCCTTGCCCGCGAAATCCGGGTGGCAAGCATGCGCCCAGGCGCTGGCGTGGCCATCGCCCAGGGCGATGACCCCGTATTCGTCTTCGCCAGTTAGATATTGGCGGAGGACATTGTAGTCTGTGCCCTGGTTTTCGGGGATAAACTTCTTGGAGAGGGTCACTTTGTTGCGCCACAATACGCCTGCGGAGCAGACGCCCATGCGCGGCGCCTTGTTGCGCCGGAGGAAGTCTGCGATCCATTCGATCCGCTCCGCTCTAGTGGCCGGCAATGCGGATCGTTCGGCGCCCGCGCCAAGCAACTCGCCTGGGCCCTGAAAGCGATGTGCCGTCACAACCATAGCTCGGATCCAGGTTCCACCGATGTCGATCGCGGCGACCGCCTCAAGCGGCTTGCGCGGCAACAGCTTCCGTGTGTTCTTTACCGGATCGTTGATAGCCCCGCCTACAGTCACCGCTGCCGCTCCCGCTCTAAGCGCAGCCTCCACTTGCCACCGGTGCTCAAATCGACCTTCCGCGATAACCGGGCACCCCCGTGAGTAGCTAACATGACGGGGAGGTTCGGCGCGCGACATAAGGCGATCCAGCGCAAATCGGACATCCGGGCGGTCGCTGTCAGCGGCAGGCTTTTGCGCCCGCATCCCTGCCTCGTTCAGAGCCCTTACGGTATCACGAACGACATCGAGGTCCGGTCCAACCGTCATCGGACGCGCCTCTGTATAGCCCGCGAGCGTAGTACCCACCAGATCGGCCCCTACCTCGAATGCGTTGACGGCCGACTCCACGGTATCGCAGTCTGCCATCGCGATCTTGCCTGCTGATCCAATGATTTCGATGAGTTCCCTGAGGCTGGCGCCATCGGGCCGGGGCCGGTTGGTACCATCCAGAGCGATGATCTCGCAACCAGTTTCAAGCAGTTGCTCAACTTCACGCCTGGTAGGCGTTATGAAAACTTCGAACCCGGGATACTGTTTCTTGATGAGCCCGATGACGAGCGCTCCCGTCTCGGCCTTGACATAGCGAATGTTCTCAACACCCTCGAGCCTCAGCACCTCCACTCCTTCGGCCAGACTGGCCTTGGCAAGCCGAAGGAGTGTCTCCGGATCGTTCAGTTCAGGGCTGGACGCCTGAACCGAAGCGATTAGAAACGCTTTAGCGGAGGGCTCAGCCGATAACGAGATCGTGGCGTGGATTGAGGCTGAGTCGCCATGGGGCGTGGCGAGAACATAGGTGACTCTCAAAACAGCGCCTTCGGCCCTTCCGCTTCAACTCCAACCACAGCCAGCTTCAACTCCCCGCCGCGCCCATCCTTTTCCGCCAGCTTCTGCGCCGCGCCCCAAGCCTTCGCGATATCCGCCACCAGAAGCGAGTATCCTCCGTCGTTCGAGGCCGACTGCTGCCGCAGAATATAAGCTGGGTGCAAGGTTGCCAGAACCGTGCGGGCAAGCTCGCACGGGAAATACTTGCCCCGCTCCTTCGTGATCTGGAAGTTCTTCCGAATCAGGTTGCGCGCGCTCGGCGCGCCTACGCAGAGAATAACTTTGGGCTGAATAAGCTCCAGTTGTGGCATCAGCCATTGCCGGCACGTGGCAACTTCCTCTTCCGTGGGAGGGCGGTTCACCGGCTTGCCTGTGCTCCAGTCCGCCGCGCGGCACTTCAGGGTGTTGCAGATGTAAACGTGCTCACGGGTGAGGCCGTTATCCAGCAGGGCACGGTCGAGGAGTTGCCCGGCGCGCCCAACGAAAGGCCTTCCCGTCGCGTCTTCAGTGTCTCCCGGCCCCTCCCCGACTAATACCAGTGGGGACCGAGGATTTCCCTCGCCGAACACCACGTTCCGGCGCCTTTGCGACAACGCGCATGCGGTACACCCGCTGCACTGACGGGCCAGATCTTCAAGCGTCACTATCGATAACCCTCTTTAGCTTGTCGTAGCTTTCGCCGAGGCTCTGGGGCAAAACACGCACGTCCCCCACCACCGGCATGAAGTTCGTATCGCCTTCCCACCGCGGGACCACGTGCCAGTGAATATGGCTAGGAATGCCCGCCCCGGCCGCGCTGCCAAGGTTGACACCCACGTTGAACCCATCCGGCTTATAAGCCTCCTTGAGCCAGCCCAAGGACCTCGCCACAAGCTTGTTGATCTCTAGCAGTTCGGCCTCATCCAACTCCTCCATGTCTGCCGTATGCTTGTAAGGCGCGACCATCAGGTGGCCGTTCGTATAGGGAAACCCGTTCAGCATCACAAACGCGGTGGTTCCGCGGTAGAGGATCAGGTTGTCGCGGTCGTTGTCCTCGGCAGGTAGGTCCACGAAGATACATCCGCCCTTGGGGGAAGAGTTCTCAATATAGTGGAATCGCCATGGCGCCCAGAGCCGCTCGGACATAACAGAGTTATACACGAGCCGCAAGGAGCTACGGTGGATAACACCCACAAACGGCGAAAGCTAGAACGATGTGGGCGTCGCATGTTATTTCTCTCACCGCGCCAAAAGACTCCAACTGCCGGTAAAACCAAACTCCACCCTCCGTGGCTTCCGAGTCCCGCCGAAGGGCAATGGAGCGAAGCGAAATCGGGAGGGAGATCGGTGAGCTTGCGAACCGGTCGGAGATACTGAGCCTGTCGAAGGGGGTGGGAGGGGCTCCGGACATTAGGTTGCTCGAAGGGATTCCATCGCGAAATCCCGCACCATCCCTGAAGCCTTAATAATCCGGCGCAGAATCGATCGTGCCGGTAACTTCGCCCAGCCCGACCCGGAAGCCGTCCGCCTGGCAGTAGCCGGACATAGTCACCGTGTCGCCATCCTCCAGGAACGCGCGGGTTTCCCCGGTTTCCTCCATGATGATCGGATGCTGGCCGCGCCAGACTAGCTCCAGCATGGAGCCGAAAGAGCCCTGCTCGGTTCCGCTGATCGTCCCGCTGGCGTAAAGGTCGCCGTATTCCACCGGCGTACCGTTCGAGGCCTGGTGTGCGAGCTGCTGGGCGAAACTCCAATAGAGGTTTCGAGCGTTGGTGCGGCAAACGACCTGTGGCTTCTTCATCCGCTCGGTTTGAATCGAAACTTCGAGCGTGATATCGAAATGCCCTGGTCCAGGCTGTCGCAAGTGGTTCAGGGCGGGAGGCTCTTGCCGTTCGCCCTCCACTCGGAACGGCTCCAATGCATCTAAAGTTACAATCCACGGGCTGATCGAGGTGGCGAAGCTCTTTGCAAGGAAAGGGCCTAGCGGTTGGTATTCCCAGCGCTGAACGTCGCGCGCGGACCAGTCGTTTACAAGCACCAGGCCGAGCATGTACTCTTCGGCGTCTGCGATGCGGATCGGCTCGCCCATGTCGTTCTCACGGATGGTGATGAATCCGAGTTCCAGTTCGAAATCCAGTTCGTTGGAAGGTCCGAAAATCGGCTCTTCCTCGTTTGGATTCTTGGTTTGGCCATTTGGGCGGGTGATCGCTTCGCCCGAAACGACCACGCTGGAGCCGCGGCCGTTGTATCCGACCGGGAGCCACCGGTAATTCGGAAGCAGAGGGGCCATGTCGGGGCGAAACATCTTCCCGACGTTGCTCGCGTGGTTGATTCCGGAATAGAAATCGACGAACCCCCCAATGTGCATCGGCAACACCGGCTCGCAGTCTGAGGCTTGCAGCATGACCCGCTTCTGCATCTTCGTGTCGTCGCGGAGCATTGGGTTCGTCTCGACCAGAAGCCGGTAGGCCTGCTCGCGCAGAGAGCGAAACGCATCGGCCCCAACCTCTTCGATCAGCGTCTCCATATCGATCAAAACGTCCGGATCGAAGTCGATAAGTTCTGCATCCGCCGCCGCCCTGAAATCGAACACGCTGTCGCCGATCCGTGTGGCGATGCTGGTTTCCTCGCCCCGGATAATCATTCCAAATGGAAGGTTCTGAATATAGAAATGGGAATCTGAGGGGACCGTAACCCAGCTCTTGGCTTGCTTCGGAACGATAAACTTCAACCCCGCACCCCTTCCAGAAGGTTTAGTGCCTGGAGATCCTCGACCGGCTCCCGCACTGAGCAAGAACCGTAGCTGATGAAGAGCCCGCGCGCATCCTCGATAGCCTCGAGGCCGGCCTCCCAATCGCGCCAGGTCACCGCATCCTGGGTAAACGAAAAAGCGGCCGGGTCGGTTTCCTCCAGCATTCGCACGACCTCCTTCCGGGTCAACTCGTTTTCGTCGGCGATCGCCGCCGCCACCAGCACGTTCAAGAACCCGTGCATGGTTGTGTTCAGCTCGGGGTCGAAGCGCCTAATCGGGTGGTGCAGCCCGGCCGTAAGTTTGAACATCAGGTTAAGATTTAGGCATTCGTGGATGAAGCCCGCCAGTTTCTCGGAGCTCGGGAACGCGGCCGCTTCGAGCCCCCCCGTCCGCGCCTTGGCCCCAATCCAATCGGTTTCCGCAAGAGAGTGGAGATAGTCGTGCATGGAGTCGTTCCAAGGCAGTTCCATGAATACTTCGAGCTCGCGGAATGGACCCAAAGCCCGTATCGCGGCCTTGAACTCCATCTGCGGCGCCTTGACTTCGTAGGCCTCAATCAGGCAGATGTCGGAACACCGGCCGGTGAAAACGGCCAAGTTGCTCGCGTCTTGAACGACGCCCCGCGAAAAGGCGTTCGCATCCGCGCCGCCGGTTCCCACCACGGAAATGCCGAATCCTATTTCCGCTTTCTGGGACTCCAGCTCGTCGCCAAGTTCTTCGAGCCGCTCGGAGGGACAGATGAAACGGCTAACGAGCCAACTGTCCTCCCCGTTCAGCAACTCCAGATACTCCGCTACCGCATCCTCCATGGAGAGGCGCGCAGGGGGAAACAAACCGGCGTAATCGATCACGCCTTCAAGCAAAGTGTTGAGCGCTCGGCTCATATATAGAGTGTATCGCTACAAGGCCCCTAAACGCTCCAATCTCTTGTAGAGAATGAGGGAATGAAGTACGGGGTAGAGGATGAGAACCATCACGACCGCGAAAACGACCATGGTTGGAAGGCCCGCCAGAATCGCGATAGCGCCCCCGAGCCCCCCGATCGTCATAAGCCTCGCCCCAAGCCGGTGGGTTGCGGTCCACACCTTGTCGCTCGCGAGCGTCCACGGAGTGCGAATGCCCACGAAGAAGTTCTTCTGAACCTTGCCCATGAGGTTGCCAAGCAATCCGAAGGAGAGGAACATGCCGCCAAACAGGGGCCTGGTCAGGTCCCAACTTGGGTTAAGCGTGGCGTAGGTGATCACGAATGCCATGTAGCCGAACAGGCACGCCACCACCACCATGATGTAGTTGAACGTCTCGCGGAACGCGTCGATTTTGAAGTTCTTAGGCGAAAGCCACGGCAAGCCAACGAGCATGAGCAGCCCGAAAAGGGGCATGGCCGGCCAAATGAGCAAAGTGCCCTTTGAGCCGTAAGCGTCGATCTTGCCCGAGATGTTCCAGTGGGTCGGCACCTGATCGGGCGCTTTCATATAGGCCGGGATCACGTAGGCGAGCACCGCAAGGGCGATCAGGATAGTCACAGCGACCGCCGTTCTAGTTTTCATTGTTCGATTTCTCCATTGTTCCTGTGGCTTGGAAAAATATCAAATAGCAGCGTGAGCACATCTTGGAAGACGGTCGTGTTGAGCGAGTAAAACAACTGCTGCCCGTCTCTGCGCGCGAAAACCAGGTCCGCGTTCTTAAGGATGTTGAAATGGTGGGACATGGATGGCGCGCTGATTTTGAACTCCGCCGCCAATTGACCGGCAGTCATTTCCCCTCCTCCAAGAAGGTGAAGAATCTTCCGCCGCGTAGGGTCCGCCAACGCCTTGAACACCTGCTCACTAGCCATTTAGGTATTTAGACAATCTTCTAAATATACCACGAAAGGATTGATAAACGTGCGAACGGAGTAGGGCACATTCTCAACGCCAGTTCCGACGACAAAAGGGGCAAGAGTGGCCAAACCTGCCAGACTGGGCTATGCCGTCCGTACTTCATCCACTTTTCCTACTGGTCCTTCCAACCCTCGCGATAGGCTGCGCCGGCAAGGGAGAGTCCATCACGCTGAGGCTGAACCCGAAGCTGAAGACGCCCTACGTATACACCATAACGGGGCAGAACACGAGAACTATCACCCGGAAGGACGGGACAGCAGGCCCACCGTCTAAGTCGGGCAATACTTCGATGACTTACTCGGCTACGGCCGACTCGGAGGGGAATGGGCAGGTCCATCTCGTCGAGAAAATCTTGGACTACACGAGCAGCGACCCGCTGGACCCAGGCATGACAGGGGCCAAGGGCGCCGCGGTCGACATAACCACCGACGACCGGGGGAAAGTGATCAGTGGGACGACGAGTTCGGACAACGTGCTGGCCAAGTCTATGGCCAACGATGTCGGCGTGGTGTTTCCGAAGGAGCCGGTCCATGTGGGCTCCACTTGGACTTACTCAATCGATCCAAGCAGTGCCTTGCCGCAGGGCGTCAGCTCTGCCCCATTCGTTTATAAGGTGACGGTCGAGAAGATCGACCCAACTCAGGTGACCCTCCAATCGGTGATGGACACAGAGATGACGATGAACACCGCGGCCCGTTCACGGAGCGAAGCTGAAGATGCATTCGGACCACATCGAGGTCGATGGAAGGGCCGACGGAATGACGATCAGTTCCACGGTGAAGCTTGAGACGACCACGGATATGAAATCGATCACGGTCGACAGCGTGAGGACGAGCAGCACGTCTCGGTCGCAATGATTGTGGTTTCGGATAATTTCGCGCAAAGAAGCAAAGACGCAAAGCCTGGGTACGGTTGTGTTCCGGAGTTCCGGTTCCTCTACAAGCCGCCCGAAGTTACAGGCCGCCCGAAGAGGCGAGAACGGGTGGGGGGCTTTGCGTTCTTGGCGTTCTTTGCGAGACACTTCCGGAACCCGTAACCCCTGAAGAGGCCGAAACCACCGAAGCCTACTTCAGAAACTTCTCCCACCATTTCAGGATCTCATGCAACCGGTGGATCCTAAGGTCCGCCGGACCGGAGCGGCTCATGCCGTGAAACGTGCTCTGCGGGTAGCGCACGAACCTCGTTTCCACTTGCTGGTGGTGAAGAGCGGCAAAGACCTGCTCGCTCTGCTCGATGTTGCATCGTAGGTCGCCCTCGCTGTGAATGATGAGCGTTGGCGTCTTCACGTTCTTGAAGTAGGCGAGGGGCGAACCCTTCCAAAGCGTCTCGATGTCGCCGAAGAACACGCCCTTCCAGTAGGAGTCCTCCCTCGAAACGAAGTCCGAACTCCCGCTCATAGAGATAAGGTTCGATACGCACCGGTCGGTGATCGCCGCTTTGAAGTCGTTCGTGTGGCTGATCGCCCAGTTGGTCATGTAGCCGCCGTAGCTGCCCCCCATCACACCCAGTTGACCGGGGTGGATAAAGGGCTGATGCTGCATCCAGCGCATGATCGTCTCGATATCCTGCCAGTCCTTGTTGCCCCAGTCGCCGCGGATGGCGGCGGTGAACTCTTCGCCATAGCCTTTCGAGCCGCGGGGGTTGGAGTAGACGACCACGTAACCTGCAGCGGCAAGCACCTGAAACTCGTGGAAAAACGTCCAGCCGTACTGGCCGTGCGGCCCGCCGTGGATCTCGAGCACCGCCGGGTACCGCTTTGGTCCAAGAAAGCCGATCGGCTTCATCACCCACGCCTGAACTCTCACGCCATCGGTGGAATCGAGCCAAATCTCCTCCGGCTCGCTGATCTTAAGCTCGGAGAGAAGCTCCTTGTTGAAGTGGGTCAGAATCTGTGGCGAGTTCTTGCTCTTGTCCAGATCGTACACCGCGATTTCGTTGAGTCGCAGCGAATCGCAATAGGCGCTTGCAATCTTCTCCCCGTTTTTTGACAGGTTGCCAAGGGTGACCGCGTGATGTCCTTTGGTGAGCAGGTGCACTGAGCCTGGTTTATGAACTTCCACGAACCCGATTTGCGCCTCGCCGTGCCAGCCTACGCCCACGTAGATGGCCTTGCTGTCCGGCGACCATTCGACGGAGCCGCTGTACGAGGTTTCGCGAGTGTCGCTCATGGTGCCGACCGCCAGGCAGTAATCGTCGTCGAGGGTTAGGCACTTTGGCTTGCCTCCCCCTGCGGAAACAGTCCAAAGCCGGTTGTTCCGCACACCCCATGGGTCGAGTTCGTCGACATGGCCCAGGTAGGCGAAGTGCTTGCCGTCAGGCGACCACCTAATGCCCTGTTTTGGCCCCTTTGGAAGTCCTTCGAGCTGCCAGGCCTGCCCATCCAAGTCGACCCGCCAGATTTGGTCGTTGTCGGACTCGAACATTGGGCGCTTGTTAGCGGTATGGCAGATCGCAAGCTCGTCGGACTTCGGCGACCAGTCGTAATCATACAGGCCGAGCGGCGACCCTTCGTAGAGCTTCTTCGTCTCGCCCGTCGCCACATCGACGATATAGACCGCAAACCGCTGATCGCAAAAGTAGCCGTCGCCATCGAACCGATACCAAATGGAGTCGATTTCGCGAGGCGGCGTGCTGAGCCCTCTTTCCTCTCGCTCCTTCTTGGCTTTCTCGGTCCAATCCGGATGCTGCTCCCGGAAAGTGAAGGCGATTTTCTTCCCATTGGGCGACCATTTGAAACCTCCGATGCTTCCTTCCGGAAGGCCGGTGAGCTTGCGCGCCTCGCCGCCGCCGGTTGACATGAGGAAGATCTGGGGACAAGGTTTCTCCCGGCCACTGATAAAGGCGATCGTTTTGCCGTCGTACGACCACCTGCCATGGCCGTCCCCGCCTTCGCCTTGGGTCCATTGCTGAACTTTGCCGTCGAGATCGACGGTGTACAGGTTCGAGATGTTCTTATTCTTCTCGTTCGTATGCTTCTTCGTGAAGAGAATCCGGCTTCCATCGGGGCTGATTTGGGGGTCGGTTACGTGGTGGAACCGCAAGAGGTCTTCGGGCGTGATAGGGCGCTTCGGCATACGCGGGAGATTACCGGAACGGAATGTGCAAGGTGAGTTGTGAAAGGCTAGAGGTGGGAGCCGAAGCCGCACCGCGTGGTTATTTGACTATTTGAGCACAGCAGGGCAGCCCATGTGGTGGTTCTATTCCGGATCTAACCACTGGACAGACAGAACCGCGGAACCCGACTCGAAGTCTTCCCCTTTAAGTCCCAAAGACTCAGCGACTCAATGACTCAAAGACTCAAAGACTCAAAGACTCAAAGACTCAAAGACTCAATCCCCCAGGTAATCCATCACCTGCCGAACGTGATACGCGTCATGGCCCATGATGATCGCGATTTGCTGGTCGAGCCTCACGGGGCCCAGACCTTCTCGCATCGCCATACGGTCAAAGTCGCTGGCCTTTAGCCCTTTCACCAAGTCGACGAGCTCGTGCCGGGTTCGAACGAATCGGCCCAGGTTGTCAACCGGGTTGCTGCTCGCATACTTGCGATCAATGGCGATCTGATTCTCGTCGCAATTGGGAAGAAGGGGATTATCCTCGCCGAGGGTCGTTTTGATCCGTTCGCTGTAGATATGATTCCAGTCGGCGATATGGGCGATCGCCTCGCGTAGGTTGAACCGCTCGGGCGAGGGCCGCGTGTCCCATACGGGGTCGTTTGCGGCGTAGCCGCCAAGAAGCTTCTCGAGAATAGTGGGGGTGTTCTCCATGGCGATCGTGGAGTAGGTGAGGAGATAAGCGTGGACTTTTTCTTCGACTGCCATGAGTTGACAATACCAGCCCCAAGGCTGCGATTATGCGGACAGCTTGGCGACCAATTTGGACGCTCGACCAGATAGCAGATCCCAGCTCATTTGGAGTGCGTCGGCTTGCCAGCCCTGAGCGAAGTCGTAGGGACGGCGCTTGGTGTTGCGGCGGCTTGACGCCGTTCCGGGAGCGAGAGGCATTCGCAATGTAAACTCTTCCGATGCACCCAGCCTGGCCCGTCTTGCCCCAAGACTGGCCGTCTTTGCTGGTTCTCATGATCGTGGGCGCGATCGCATCTGGCATCAACGCGGTTGCTGGGGGCGGCTCGCTCATCTCGTTCCCAACCCTGACCGGCGTAACGGTCGGCGGCTTTCACCTGGGCTACCACGTGCCGATGCGGACCGCGAACGCCACCAACTCGGCCGGGCTTTGGCCTGGTTCGTTAAGCAGCGCTCTGGGTTTTTGGAACCTATTGCCAAAAACGGCCAAGTATCTCAAGACCCTCTGGTTTCCTACCGTCGCCGGCTCGATCTGCGGCGCCTTCCTTCTGATTCGAACGAAGGAAGAAATATTTGGCAAGGTCGTCCCGGCGCTTATCCTAGGCGCCACCCTCCTACTTGCCTTTCAGCCAAGAATCAAGGCTTGGGCCAACAAACACGAGCGCCAAATCACCAGCCGGGTCGCGTTCTGCCTCCAATTCCTGGTCTCTGTCTACGGAGGCTACTTCGGCGCTGGCATGGGCATCATGATGCTTGCCGTTTTCACGATTTACATGGAGGGCAACATCCACGAGCTGAACGCGGTGAAGGCGTGGCTCGGGATGATCATCAACGTGATCTGCTCCGGCGTGTTTCTCCTCGGCGGCCTGATTCTGATCCTTCCTTTTGCCGCGCTCACCTTCGGCTCGCTAATCGGCGGGTACTACGCGGCGAAGTATTCTCAGGGCATCGACCCGAACAAGCTGCGCATCGCCATCGCTTGCTACGGCTTCCTCACCGCCGGATATTTCGCGTATATGAATTGGTTCTAATGCATTCACAGCTCAACAATCTCCGTTCAAAGGTGTAATGTTTACCGGCATCATCGAAACCCTCGGCAAAGTGACTTCGCGGACAGCCCAAGTCCTTGAAATCTCGGCCGCGTTCCCGGAAGACCCTGTCCAAATCGGCGAAAGCGTCGCCGTCAACGGCTGCTGTCTCACAGTTGTTTCCGCCGAGAACGGCCTGCGCTTCGAAATGAGCGAGGAAACTCTTCGCCGAACGTCGCTCGGCGAGTTGCAACCGGGCTCGCCGGTCAACCTGGAGCGGGCGATGAAGGCGGGCGGCCGTTTCGGCGGCCATATGGTTCAAGGCCACGTGGACGGGACTGGAAACTTGGTCTCGGTTCGTGAAACTGAAGGCGCCCACGTAATGCGGTTCTCGTACCCTGGTGGGATGGGCAAGTATTTGATCGAAAAGGGCTCGATCACGGTCGATGGCATCAGCCTAACCGCGGTTTCGCCGACCGATTCGGACTTCGAAGTCTGGATCATTCCCCACACCTGGGCGAACACGAACCTGAGTTCAATGCGCGTTGACCAGAAGGTTAACTTGGAGTTCGATATGGTGGCGAAGTACGTGGAGAAGCTCTTAGAGAAAAGAGTATTGCCCTAGCGCCGATTTGGAACCGGAACGTTTCGCGCAAAGAATCAAAGATCGCAAGGCCTGGATCGAGTTCGGTCCTTGATAAAGTTACACAGACCGGCTACCAGGTTGTAGGGGATTAACTATCGGTCAGGCTTTGCCCACCGAAGGCTCAAGCTTAGGCGACAAGTTGGTACGCGACCGCAGGATATTCGGTGTCTTCGGTGTTTTCGGTGGTTCCAAATTCCGGAATCTAACCACACAAGACAAAGAAACCGCAGAACTGGAGAACTCCAACCGGGCCGAAGGCCAACCCACTCAATGACTCAATGACTTAGCGCGAAGCGCTAAACCTTATTCCGAATATGCAGCAGATCCCCGTCGCGGATCACGTAATCCTTGCCCTCGAGCGACATTTTGCCTGCCGAGTAAGCCGCGTCCAAAGACCCCGCCGCCACGTAGTCGTCGTAGTGAACGATCTCCGCCCGGATGAACCCCTTCGCGATATCCGTATGAATAACCCCAGCCGCCTTATGCGCGCTGGCGCCGCGCCGCAGTGGCCAAGCGCGAGTCTCGTTTTCGCCTGCGGTAAAAAACGTGTGCAGCCCCAGCGCGTCGTAAACCGCGCGGATCACCTTCGCGCTTGCCGGCTCCGTTAGGCCCAGCGACTGCAAGAACTCAGGCTGGTCGGCAGGATCCAGCGCCGCGATCTCCTCTTCCAAAGTCGCGCAAACCGAGAACGCGGGGGTCGACTTCAAAGCCAACTCGGTCGCTCTTTTTTCCAGTGAAGGGTCGGGCGAGGCGGCCGAGCCCTCGTCCACGTTGAACGCCACTACCATCGGTTTGCCGCTTAAGAACTGATAGTTGCGAACAACCGTTTGGGCGTCCTCGTCGAGGTCCAGCGCGCGAATGGGCGTGCCATCCTCCAGGGCAGGCTTTAGCTTTTCGAAGACGATCTTCTCGATGTAGTCGGTCGAGCCGGGCGACTTCGCGGTTTGGGATTTCTGCAACCGTTCCAACCGGTTTTCCACTATTTGGAGGTCGGCCAAAACCAGCTCGACCTCGATCGCTTCCTGGTCGCGAAGCGGGTTGACGTCATCGAAGTAAGCTTCGGTTGGCGAGTCGAACGCTCTCACCACGTGCAAAAGCAAGTCCATCTTGCGCGCCTCGTCGAGGAAACGCTGCGAGAACGTTTTGCCGCCGCCGCCCTGCGCGCTCTCGATGTTGTCGTGGAGCATTACCGTCGCCGGCGTGATCTTCTTCGGCTTCACCTGCAGAACGATCTTGTCGAACCGCTCGTCGGGAACCGGCACCGCTGTGATGTCGCCCTTAGCCGTCCCCCGCGCCGCCGCGCGGTAAAGCGTGCTCTTACCCGTGTTCGAATATCCGATGATGCCGACTTTCATTTAGACGGCTTTTCGAAATCCACCTGGACGGGGCCGGTGTGCTTGGCGATGAGGGGAAGCCCCCAGAACACGAACAGACTGACGATAAGGCATACGATAGCCAACCACGGAACCGCCGCCTTCTTCTTCGGGGTTCTTCTGCCGTTAGACGGCGACGCGACCGGCGCCGATGGTTGATCGCTCACGATGGGAGTATATCCGAGGCGGGCCTTGGGCCTTAGGCATTGGGCTTTGGGCCTTGGGCAACAGGCATTGGGCCTTGGGCCTTGGGCATTGGGCCTTAGGCATTGGGCTTTGGGCCTTGGGCTTTGGGCTTTGTGCATTGGGCATTGGGCATTTGGCCCTGGGAATTGGGAATTGGGGTTGGCCCATGGGCCTTGGGCATTAGGCCCTGGGAATTGGGGGTTGGGGGTTGGGCCCTAGGCTTTGGGCTTTGCAAGTGTCGCCAAGGTTCTTCCATTCTGCGGCTTCTGCGACTTCTGCGGTTATGTTCCGGATGAAACCACCGAAAGATTTTGCCCTCTCGGCCAGCATTTGGGTCTCAACGTTTAACATTCCCAATGCTCAAGGCCCAAAGCCCAAGCCCAAAGCCCAACACCCAAGGCAAAGGCCCAAAAGCCCAAGGCCCAAGGCCCAAGGCCCAAGGCCCAAGGCCCCAAGCCCAAAACCAAAGGCCCCAAGCCCAAAACCAAAGGCCCAAGGCCCAAGGCCCAAGGCCCAAGGCCCAAGGCCCAAGGCCCTCCCAAGGGTATCTTAAGCTACATTGACTCCGAACGCCGTCGTCAAACCAGTTTCCAGCGTCGTCGACAACTTCCTAACGTTCGTCGGTGAAACCACGCTGATCGCCTTCGACGCGGCTAAACGCCTTTTCAGTTCCAGGTTCGAGGGAGCGGAGACGATCAACCAGATGGCGTTTATCGGGGTTGCCTCTGTGCCGATCGTCGTGCTTACCAACTTTTGCTCAGGCGCGGTGCTTTCGCTCTACACCGCCCAGTTCCTGACCCAATACGGCGGGCACGCGTTCGTCGGCGCGACGGTGGGGCTTGCGGTAACGCGCGAGATCGGGCCCGTGATCGCGGGAATCATGGTCGCCGCGAGGTGCGGCTCCGCGATGACCGCGCAGATTGGCACGATGGCGGTGACCGAACAGATCGACGCATTACGCATGCTGTCGGTGCACCCGACCAACTACCTCGTGATTCCGCGTATCATCGCGGGCGTGCTGATGATGCCGGTTCTCGCCCTCGTCGGCGTATTCGCCGGCGGAGTTGGCGGCGTGCTCGTGGCAAAGGCCACCGGGGTTCCGGTCGGCCAGTTTATGGAGTCGGTCCGAACCTACGTCCGCCCCTGGGATTTAACGGGAGGTGTGCTTAAGGGCCCGTTCTTCGGCCTCATCATCGCCCTCATCGCCTGCCAGCAGGGCCTTCGAACCACCAACGGCGCGGTAGGCGTCGGCCGCTCCACCACGAACACGGTGGTCATCTCGATGGTGCTGATCTACGTGGTGAATTTCTTCCTCGCGCAGCTCTTCTTCCAGCATTAGGGGCTGCGTCTTCTGTAGTTTCTACGGTTAGAATTCCGGATTCTGGAACCACCGACTGCGCAGGGAACACCGAGATCGTTGTCTTGTTTCTGTGTCCTCTGTGACTTCTGCGGTTATATTCCGGATTCTTAACCGCAGAGGGCGCAGGGACCGCAGAATGTGCGGCCAATCTGTCGGGGCTCCTTTGGCCCCAGAACCTTAAAAGCGCCGAGAACACCGAATGGGTTGGCGCTTGCAGCGGGCCGTCTGAGCCAGATGCGCCATTCGCCATAATCGAGCTGAGTTAGCATGAAACCGTTGACACGTCTAGCGCTCTGCCTGCTGTTCTTCCTCCTTCATGTCTCGCCCGCTATGGGGCAGAAGGTCCCTTCGGAAACAGGGGCCGTTCGCCAGTTCGTCCAGGGTTTTTATGACTGGTATACGCCGATTGTCAAGAGGACAACCGATCCGGTTCCGCCTTACGTTATCGCCATCCGATCCAGGCGATCCGACTTCACCACGATTTTGGAGCGAGCGCTCGCTCGGGATTGGGCGGAGCAGAAGAAGGTTGAAGGATATAGCGTCGGCCTGGAATACGATCCCTTCATCAATGCTCAGGACACCGAAGATCGTTACGAGGTTGGGAAGGTTAGGCAGGCGGGGCGAGCGTTCATGGTTGAGGTCCACGGAGTTGCGGGCCGTAAGGTGAACGCGAAGCCCGATGTGGTCGCGAAGGTAGTCAAATACGGCGGCAAATACCGGTTTGAAAACTTCCTCTACCCCGACAATGGAGGAAACCTTCTCAGCGTTCTAAAGGGATTAGCTGCTGACCGCAAGAGGGGCGGGCCCTGATGGGCACGTCTATCCTAGCTCAGTACGCCTTCGAAGCGCCAAGAAATCCTCTGAAACGGCCCGAACTATCTTGAGGGAAGCAAAAGCAATGGCGTCACGCGTCCAGTAAGGTGACACCATGATCTGGCTGATACCACTGCTCTTATCCCAAACATTCTCGATAAGACGTTCCGTTGACGGAATACCAAGTGCGGGTCTTACGGATTGGAGCGGAAGGGTGCTCGCGGGCATAGCCGGCATAGCTCGCTTGGGAGATGTTCCTGGGGTAGCGACCCTGTCTCTCGTTAGTGTCAGATTCCAGCCCGACGGCAACGGGAAGCGAATTATGGAGGTGAGGCTCGTTGCAACCTACGCTGGCTTCCAAACCGTCGTTCCCAACTTGAGCGTCGAAGAAACGTCGGCGCGGCTCGCAAGCATCCCCTATGGTTATTCAGCCCCTGAGACCGACGGATGGTGTGAGGCGGGGACTGCTTATATCCTGAGAGTGGGAACAGGAAAGGATGCGCCAGTTCTCCACTTTCATCTGAAAGGTTTTCCCGCCAGTTGGGAGTCCCTTGTTACGGGCATAGAATGAATCTACTCACAATCTTGTCGCTGATCGCTGTGACTGCAACCGTCACGCAGTCGGAGGTTAAACCGAGTGGCAGTCTTAATATCTCGACTTCAATGTTGGATTATGTAAGTCGCTCGCAACTCTATAACGCCCTAAAGGCTCACGGAATAACGGCGCAGTTCATTTCGGGGGGTGTATCGGCTACATACAGAGTCAGCAATTGCGCGCAGGACGCGAAGGAGGTACTGGACCGCATTGCTCCCATAGACCGATTCGACATATGCTATAAGGGGCGCACCAGCGGTCATCTCAAGTTGAAATGGACCCCATTCGTCTCCTTGGCAGATCCTGACCGGCTACGCCTGAGTGCGGATAATCGGCGAGCTCTGAGGTGCGTGCTGAAGGGGTCTTCCGTTAAAGAGCCGGGATCTTACGCTAGGTTCGCCGTTCGACCTTTTCTAGCTTCGCCAAAGAAAGTCGAGCGAGCTATCGAAGTTCAGATAAAGTCCCTAGGGCAGACGGACAACCTCGAGTTCATCCCTTCGAAAAATGAGGCGTTTTGGTAATGGGATCGCGTCGCAAGCGACGCAGGAAGCCAGAGAAGGAGAGAGCTTTCCGATTGAGCAGGTGAAGGAAAGGCGCGCCGCGAAACGCAAAGCATGGCAAGAAAACCGCGCTCACTAACCGTTAACATAACTCCCGGGGCGCTGACGACTGTGCGGGGCCGCATTGATCCCTGCGGAATGCTTGCGCCCTTCCTTGAACGGAGCCGAAACCCCATGCAAACGCTCTTGTTGTGTGTTTTAGCCCTTTGCTCGACCTTTCTTCCGCCCTCTCCAGCGCCGAGTTTGTGCCGATGTATGCGCCGAAGCGCCGCGCGTTATCCGTCAAATGCGAAAATGGAAGCATCACCATCACAAGCCGCCTACCAGCCTTCGATCAGGTAGTTACCCGGATAAAGTCTGAGGTCCCGGCTGAGCGGCAGAGGCAGATTTTCAGCGACCGGAAATGCGGCCCGGGGCCTTGGCCCCTAATCGCAACTGGCTTCTCGCTGGCGTGGACGGCGATTCCAATCTGGATGATGTTCAAACTCCCGCAAGCGGCAGTTCCCAGCATAATTCCAGTGGCTCTGATCGGTGGCCTGTTTTCGATTCTCTGCGCGATCTCTTCCTGGAGTGCTTTGACCGCACGAATAGAGATCAGCGGGAGCTCAATCCTTGGATTTGATTGGCTCGGGCGCCGCTACCTTGAAGCTGCTTTCGGTGACGTTGTTGTTGGATCTTTCTCCGTGGTTTACACGAGCTCGGGCCGACTCTATAAGGTAGAGACCGAAGCAGGCGACCTCGATTGGAACGCGACCTTCGACAGCATTGATCAGCTGTCCGAGCTGTTAATGGGCATGGCAAGGGCCAACGAACACCGATCTGGCGCCGATAGCATTCGTGTCCCTCACCGATACCTACTTCGGAGAGAATGGCAACCTTTGCTGGGCAATCTTTTTGCGGTACTTTTCATCGGGAGCTTTAGCCTTTGGCCACAGGTGCGAACCGGCATGGCCGCTATAATCTTTTTCGGGGCTGCGGCAGCCTTTGGCGTCGCCTTTGTACGGACGCTCTTGCTTTTGCTAAACGCACGGGTCGAGAGCGCGGCTGAAGGATTCGTCTTTACTTCACGGCTGGGGGCCAAAAGGTTGATAAGGCAAGGGGAGGTGCTTTCCGTGACCATTCCATCGGACACTCCATGGGAAAGGAACCTGATCATAGATACCACGTCGGGCCGCTTCAAGGTGAAGCCCACCATTTCAGGATTCCACTCCCTAGTTGAAGAGCTGCGTGCAGTAGCACGTCCCCTTAGTGTCACCTAGGGCCTAGCCGCGAAATACCATCCTCCAACTGCGCGACCGATCCGAAACACGTCTCCTCAAGCAGCACCGGCCTGCGCCGGTCCGGGAAGAGGACAGGTTCAAGAATGAAAATGAAGCCCAATATTCTTTGTGCGGCGGGGATGGCATCGGTAGCCCTCTGGCCGTCGACCCAGCAAACATTTCTGTCGGCGAACGCGAAAAGACTTCTGTCGCTGAACGTGAGCGGTATCCCTATATCCGGCTATTACGACGGAACCGGGAGGACCATCGCTAGCGTGTTTGGCGTCAAGAAATGGGGAGTTCTTTCGGGGGTTGCAACCATTTCATTGATCGGCGTCGCAGTTGACGACAAGGGCGGGGGCGTGCGCGACGTCGAACTCCGCCTGGTTGCTTCCTACACCGGTTTGCAAGACGTAAAGCCATCATTGGTCGTTGACGATCCCTCGGTAAGGCTTGACAAGGCGCATTACGTCGCAAGAGTCGAGGCTAATGGCTGGCATGAAGCCGGTGATGCATGCTTCCTACGAACGTCGATCCGGCCCGGCCATACAACCGTGCTATGTCAACTGAAAGGACTTCCAGCCGATTGGTTTAGGGAGGGAGCGAATGCTAAGGACCTTTCCGGGGGCATGGCCTTTGAGCTAGAGCTGAATTACGCTCGCCCCTACTTGGCAGGCTACGATGGGGCAGGCTGGATGGATAGAGAATGCGAGGACGCCTTCGCGCGCGACAACTCGATCTTGGTTCGGCTGGGCGAACTTACTGTGCGGGGGACAAAGTAGCGGCGCTTGCGGTTCACGAACCGGAAATGGCTCGCAAAGAATCTAAGATCGCAAAGCCCGTCCCTCGGTTTCGCCAAGACACAAACGGGCATGCTGATGAACAGGGAACTCCAGAACCAATCTGCACTCAGGCTTTGCGTTCTTTGCGGCTTTGCGAGACACTTCTCCGAAACTCAGAAATTACGGGCTTTCCATCGAAGGCCCGGCGCGGGGTTACGCTTTCTTCTCGTGGCTCGACCGCGCAAAAAGCCGGATCGGCGTTCCAGGCAGCGGGTGTGCCTTGCGGATCTGGTTCTCCAAATACCGCTTGTACGAAAAGTGCATGAGGTCCGGGTTGTTGCAGAAGAGCACGTAGGTTGGCGGCCGGGTGGTTACCTGCGTGGCGTAGTAGACCTTGAACGCGCGGCCCTTGCTTGAATACGGCTTTGAGAAAACCGCGTCCTGGATAACCCGGTTCAGCGCGCCGGTGGAGATTCGGAAGTTGTAGTTCTCCATCGCCGCGAGCACCTTTTCGAGCACCGGCTTGAGGCCCGCGCCCTCTTTGGCGCTGGTGAAGGCGATGGTGGCATACGAGAGCTCGGGGATCTCGTCCTTGATGATCTTCTGGAAGTCCTTCTTGAGCTGGCTCGTCTTGCCGGGAAGGCCGTTGGGCGGTTCCTTCAGGTCCCACTTGTTCACCGCGAAAATGCACGCCTTGCCCGCGTCGTGAGCGATCTTGGCGATGCGCTTGTCGCCGTCGGTGAGACCCTCGGTTCCGTCGATCACGACGAGAGCGCAGTCAGCCCTTTCCACCGCGCGGGTGGCGCGCTGGGCCATGTAGTATTCGATCGTCCCCTGGATCTTTCCTTTGCGCCTGAGACCGGCCGTGTCGATCAGGCGAAAGCTCTCGCCCTTGTATTCAAGAAGAGTGTCGATCGCGTCGCGCGTAGTGCCGGGGATGTTGGAAACGATGGCCCGCTGCTCGCCCACGAAGGCGTTCAGCATGGAGGATTTGCCCACGTTCGGCCTGCCGATGATGGCGAGGCGAATCTCTTCGGGCGCCTCGCCTTGGTCGACGGAACTCATGTCGGCGACGGCCCGGTCCAGCACGTCGGCCACGCCCCTGCCGTGCAGGCTCGATATCGGCCAGATTTCGCCGAGGCCAAGCGCATAGAACTCGGTGGCGAGCGACTCCCGCTGCGGGTTGTCGGTCTTGTTGACGAGGATGTAGACCGGCTTCTTGAACCCCCTAAGGCGGTTGGCCAGGTCCCAGTCGTCGGGGGTCGGGCCCGAGGTGAGATCGGTAAGAAAAAGAACTACGTCGGCCTCGGCGAGCGCGACTTCGGCCTGAATACGGATCTGCTCGATCAGTGGGTCGTCTGCGGCGAATAGGATGCCGCCCGTGTCCACTACCGTGAACCGCTTTCCGTTCCATTCCGCCTCGCCGTAAAGGCGGTCCCGCGTGACGCCGGGAGTGTCTTCCACAACCGCGACGCGCCGCCCGACGAGCCGGTTAAAGAGCGTGCTCTTACCGACGTTCGGCCGACCTACAATCACAACGACGGGCAGCTTGGCGCTCATGGGGATAGGTTCAGGTTACCTTATCGGGGATTTGGGTGACGGGTGACGGGTGACGGGTGATAGGTAGGAGGTGGGAAGTTCAAAGTTCAAAAGTGAATGGTTGAGGGTGAACGGTTCCGGCCTTATCCATTCACTATTCACTGCGCCTAACCCGACCTTTCTCCTAGCACCCACCCATTCATGTACAATGCCTAACAGGGGTATGGGAGTTCTGGGGGTTCTTTCGCTTGCGGTTGGTTTTCTCGTGTCGGCGCCACAACCCCAGAGCATAGGATTCCAAGAGGACCACCCCGCTCAAAAGCCCTATTGGACCTTCCATGTAGGCGCAGGGCGAACGCTGCTTGTTCTCGGCAGCACCGACGTGAGAAACAACGCCTTTGCCGGGCTCCAGTACGCCAAGCCTGAAAAACACTTCCGCATTGGCAAGCATAGCGGCGAGATGCTTCAGGAGATCTATTACGAGCACAGCGGAAGCAAAGCCGGCTCGGGCTATCGCGGCGGCTTCCCTTCGCAATACGACGCGGCCGGATACCTCTTTGGCAGCCGTTACACCTGGGGGCTGCGGGGCGCCTACAAGATTTACACCGATCTCGGGCTGGGATTGTATTACGACACCGAGCGCACCGAGGACCTGCCGAGCAGGCTCAACACGACGCCGTTCATCGACCTGGGCCTTATCATTCCGAACGGCGCGAATCCGCTCACGGTGGGCTTGCGGCTGCTCCACGTGTCGAACGGAGGAGTGGTCGCGCCAAACGCGGGGCAGAATCAATTGTTTTTGGATTTGGGGGTTAGGTTTTAGGGGTGATTAGTGAGGCGCAGCCTTTGGACTGCGGTGATTCCTTCACCGCTTTGAACGAGGCAATCCTTTGCCGCCCAACCATCTGGGAAATAAAGCGACGGTTTATCGGCACATTCATAGCGGCGAAGGAATCGCCGCACTCCAAATGCTCCGCCGCCTTTCACCTCGCACCTCTCACCCTCGTTGGTAAACTTCGAGCGTGTTCTTCCCCATCCTTGCCCTCCACCTGCTGAGTCAATCTCCCCGCACCGTCGAACTCTATCGCGGCGCGGCTATCGAGGGGGTTTCGCCTCGTTACTGGGAAACGGAGGACACCACCCTCGACGCGACCGGGGCGGATCTCAACCTTGGTTGGCAAACCGAGCTGTACGGAGGCGACGGTAAGACGATTCTGATCCAGTTCAGAGGGCTGAACCGGGTGCTTGGCCCGAACAAGCGCGTCGTAGGCGCGTCCCTCGTTTTCTCGGTGGCGTCGGGTGCAAAAATCACCTTCGGCGGGATCGGCCGCGTGCTCCAGGCTTGGAACCAGGGCCCCATTCGGACCCTACTTGAAATGAACCCAGACAATGCGCCGACCGTCGGCGATATCGGGGCGGCGACGTGGCGGCGACGTAGGCTTGGCGGCCCATCCTGGTCGCACACGGGGGCGCTCGGCCCCGAGGACTCCCAGCCCATTCCCGAGGCGTCCATGTCCCAGCCGGACCAGGATCACCTGGAGATCGACAACCTCGGCGGGGTCGTTGAGAAAATGCTCGAACAGCCGTTCGACAATCACGGTTTCGTGCTGCAATTCAAGGCGCCCGTGTCCTTCTACAGCGCCGAGGCGCCGCGCCTGCGGCCCCGGCTCGTGCTGCAGGTCGAAGACGCGGCCCCAGCCGCCGGTCCGCGTCTCGCCGTCACCTTCATCGAGCGCAAGCAGAAATACGAGCGCTACGAAAGCGAGAGCGGAGTCAAAGTCGAATCTCAGGACGGGCAGCCGGTTCCGGTGCTGGAGCATCCGTTGAACGACATGTCAAAAAAGTGGCCCTCCGAGGGCGAGGAGCTGGTTTACATCGCCCACGTGAAGAACGTCGGCGACGCTGCCTCGGCCCCGTTCACCGCGCAGGCCTATGTGGACGATAAGCCGGCAGGGGCGTCGCAGCAAGGACAGGCCCTGCAGCCCGGCGAGGAGGCACTCTTTCCCATCCGCGCCAAATATCATGGCGATCCTACAGACCACCGCCTTCAACCTCTGGATTTTCGCGTTTCGGCCCCCGCCTCGCCTGGAGGCAGTCTCGAGATCGACCAGGATGCCCTGGGGATCGGCGTTTTCGTGGAGAAGAGCTTCTACGATCGGGCCAACAAGGGCTCGCGGTCCTTTGAAGAGTGGATCGGCGGGCAGGTCGCCCTCCTGAACGACGTCTACTTTCCCTACAGCCGGTTCTCCTTTGCAAAGGACGGCGTGCTCGAGCGACTGCGCATCGACCATCTCGAGGTCGTTCCTGACGGCACGCTTCAAGGCCCGCGAAACCTGCCCGGGGGTCACGAAGACCTGAGCTATGACGCCGAATTGGGCTTTCCCGCATCGGATTCCGAAGACATCGGGCGCATGGGCCGGTCGGCCGACCTTCCGCTCCTGAAGAGGCTCCTGCTTCAGCTTGGGCTTGTCGATTTCGCCGCCGTCACCTACCCGGCCGGGGATGCCCGCCTACAGACCGTTGGCAAGGATCATAATGTGTCGCGTGGGTTGGAAGACCTCTACCCAGACCTGATGGGCGGGGGCGACACTCGCGACGAAGCGCCCTTGGCCACTTCCTATTCGTTTCCCTATCAGCCGGTGTCCGATTTCGTCGTCGACCAAGCCGGGCTCGAGCCAACGGACTTGCTCTCCGCAAGTTCGGTCTCGGAATTCAATACCGATCTGAGCAAGCGACGGGGATTTCAAGGCGATTTCCTCTACGACACGCCCGTTCTCTCCCTAATCACCGTGTACGACTACAACGGAAACACCGTGCCCAAGGCGCATTTGGTCTTCTTTCAAATGGCGAACGGCGGTTTTTCCGCCAACAGCCGCTTTTTCACCCTGACTACCACCGACGACGGCGTCGCCACGCTCTTTAAGCGCGATCCCCTCACCGGAGGCGACGACAAACTTACAACCGGGCACGTGCTCACGTCGAACCCGTTCGGGCGGATCGACTCGCGAGGCCTGAATAGCGTTTTCATGGTGAAGGCGACAACGGCGGCGGGAACCGAGTGGGCGCCCTTGAAGCTCTGGCAACTGGTAGACGCGGACCACCGAGGTCAGAAAGCGGCTCTGCTCAGGCTGTACTTCAACTTGCCGAGCGACCCGCTCGACGTGGGAACCGACGTAGCCCAAGGGAAGATCATTTCTGCCTCGACTGGAGACCAGCCGACATTGGCGAGACTCTTGGACGGCGCCGCAAGCGCGGAGGTCCAGCTTCCCAGGGAAAAGGACTCGTGGATCGAGATCGACCTCGGCAAAGACCGAACGATCGGCGAGGTTCAGTTGCTTTCAAAGGGCGGCCCTTTCTGGAAGAGCTTCGAAATGCAATCCTATGAAACCGCCCAGAAACCAACCGAGGCGCTTCCCTGGTCCAAGGAGTTGGATTGGGATTGGTCGAAGCGCAACCGGCCAGACCCGGTTGCGGGGGGCGGTTTTTCGGTGGCTTACCGCGGTTCGGCTCGGCGGTTTCGTTATTTGCGGATTGTCAATACGGGGCCCGCCACGGATGCTGTGCTGACGGGGATAAGGCTCGTGCCTGTGAAGCAGGGGTGAGGCCGCTGAAGAAGCCATGAACGTTACAGGACAGCCCGAATATCCTCTTCACGTTTTGGACCTTCTTCGGGGAGAGCAATACACTATAGCTAACGAGCTCTCCCTGTGCAAGCGGATCGAGTGGTATGACAGTGAGTCGCCAGACGATACCAGCGAGATAATGATCTTGGACGCCAAGTACCGGCGCATCAGGTTAAAGATGGAGGCGCTCAGTGTAAATGAGTTCTCTCTTGCTTCGGACCTGCCGAATGACGAAGATATTGCCAAGTTTAGGGGCACGCCTTGGGTGTAAGAGGCGGCTCTTGCGCTTGGCGAAACATAGCTCGCGGAACGAGAACTATGCCACTCCTTATATGAGAAGAGTCAAGCGTTAATGATGTTGATCACTCGAGCTGAAGATATTGGGAGTCTAATTGATCTCGTTCACGATTGGTTTTTTGACATTAACGAAACCATTGGGCGCCAGAACGGTGGTCTTCTTGAGATCGAGTTCCGCGAGAAGGTCAAGGATTTCAAAGATGCTTTGTCAAAAAGGGTTAACGTGCGCTTTCGCCGCCTTAGAGGTCATAGAGTTAATAGATTGCGACTTGATTCGGTGTTACGATATAAACACGATCAAGTTTGATGGCAGGGGGAGAACTCTTACGATAGACACTGGCGCCTCGCTCATCCTCAAGTTACAAGCCCATAAAGTGCGGATCGAAGCTTTCGTCATTGGACAAATGGGCTAGACACGAATGGTGAGGTCGTCGGCCGGTTTCGCTTCCGCTGGACTGGCATCCCTCGCCGCGAGGCTGGCATGCGATTGCTCGTGCCGCGCCAAAAGACTTCAAGTGCCGCTAAGACCAAACGTCAACCCCCCGTGGGGGGTGGTTTGGTCTTGACTGGTTTTTATGTCATTTGGCGTGGTACAAGGTTTAGCAGGTAGTAGGCCCCTCCGGAAGCAGAGGCTTGGTTTGCTACTTGTCCGCCAATCCTGTAATGGTTTCGCGAACAAACTTTCCCTGACTTGCATGTAGCCACCTCTCGTCACCCATAATAGGGGACGATAGGCGATTAGCATGAAAGCCGTTGTCATGGCCGGAGGGGAGGGTTCGAGACTCCGCCCTCTTACGCTTGCCCGGCCTAAGCCCTTGGTTCCAATCTGCAACCGCCCCATCATGGAGCACATTCTCGCGCTCCTCGTGCGGCACGATATTCGCGACGTTCTCGCCACCCTTCACTATCAGGGCGACCGCATTCAATCGTATTTCGGCGACGGGTCCGAGTTTGGCGTACAGATGAGCTACAGCACCGAAGACGCGCCTCTCGGAACTGCGGGAAGCGTCAAAAGCGCGGAGGCCGAGCTTAAAGAAGGAACCTTCCTTATCATCTCCGGCGACGCGCTGACCGACTGCGACCTTACCGCCGCCATCGCGTTCCACAAGGAAAAGAAGTCGCTCGCCACGTTGGTCCTTCAGCGCGTAGACCATCCACTTGATTTCGGGATCGTAATCACCGACGCCGAAGGGAGGGTCGAGCGGTTTCTGGAAAAGCCGGGTTGGTCCGAGGTCTTCAGCGACACCGTCAACACGGGCATCTACATTTTGGAGCCCGAGATCTTCGACTATATCCCGGCCGACGAGGTGTGCGACTGGAGCCAGGACGTGTTTCCGCAGCTTCTGCGGCAGCAAAAACCGCTGTTCGGCTTCATCATGCAGGGCTATTGGACGGACGTCGGATCCCACGTTCAATACAAGGAGGCGCAGGAGGCCGTTCTTTCCGGCAAGGTCAAGCTGGACGGATTCCAGATCGGCCCAGGCTCCGTTTACATGGAAGGCAGCTCGATCGTGGAAAGCGGGGCCGCGCTCGTTCCGCCCGTTTGCATCGGCCAGAACTGCAAGATCAGGGAGGGGGCGGTGGTTGGCCCTTACACAGTGATCGGCGACAACACGATCGTGGAACACGGCGCCACCATCGAGCGCGCGGTGCTGTGGGACAGCGTCTACGTGGGGCCAAACGTCAAGATCGAAGGCGCGATCATCGGCTCGCGGGTCACGGTCAAACGCGATACCAACGTGGGGGAGGACGCGGTCATCGGGGATCGGTGCCTCATCGACGTGGGCTGCGTAATCCGTCCGAGGGTCAAGATTTGGCCTGACAAGGTTATCGAGCGCGGATCCATCGTAACGATGTCGCTCATTTGGGGCAACAAATGGCGCGGCTCCTTATTCCGGGAACTTGGGGTGGCGGGTCTCAGCAACCTCGAGATCACTCCCGACTTCGCCACGCGCCTGGGCTCGGCATTTGGCTCATGCCTGCCTGGACAATCGAAAGTGATTACGAGTAGAGACAGCACCAGAAGCTCGCGTATGCTGAAAAGAGCGATTATCGCCTCGCTGCTCAGTGTGGGCTGCGACGTGCTCGATATGCGAAGCAGCGCCGTGCCGGTAGCTCGCCACTACATCAAGACGAGCGGCGCGGCGGGGGCCATTCACGTTCGGAAGTTGCCGGGCAACTCGCGGGTGAGCCTGATCGAAATGTTCGATTCGCGAGGCGCCTACATCCCCAGAGAAACCCAGCGCAAGATCGAAAACGCGTTCTTCCGCGAGGATTTCAAACGCACCGATCCCGACGATCTAGGCGTGATCGAAGTCGCTAGCCGGGCGGTCGAGGAATATCAGGCTGATTTTTTTCGCCTTCTGGGGGCCGGAACCGAAGGCGAGCACCTGCGGATGGTTTGCGACTACGGCTACTCGGCGGTTGCGGGCTACTTCCCCGCCATGTTGGCAAAGTTCGGCGCCGAATCGATCAGCCTTAACGGTTTCAACGACGCGAAACAGTCGCCGAGATCCCCCTCGGAGGTTCAGCGCCATGTGGATAGCCTCGAACAGATCGTGAAGACCCTCAATTACGATATCGGCGCTCTCTTCACCAACGAGGGGGAGCGCCTAACCGTGGTCGACGTCGTAAAAGGACCGCTCACCGGCAACACCCTTCTTTCCGCCCTGTGCCTACTAGTGGCCAAGACCGTGCCTTCGGCCGCGATCTGCATCAGCGTGACCGCGCCTTCAAAACTCGAGCAGATACTGAAAGAGAACGGCGCGAACGTAATTCGCAGCAAGGCGGACACCGCCTCCATGATGACCACCGCCCTCGACGCGGGCGTACATTTCGCGGGAGACGATCACGGCGGCTTCATCTTCCCCGAGTTTCACCCCGGCTACGACGCAGCTTTCGCCCTCGCGAAGATGATCGGCATGCTTCGCGAGTGCAACCTGACTCTGAGCGAGGTTGTGGACGCGGTGCCGAACTTCCAGCTTGCCTACGAGCAGGTTCTGTGCCCCTGGGAAGAGAAGGGCAAGGTCATGCGCCGCATTAGCGAGGAGCAGCCGGAGGCGTCGAGGATGGAGCTGCTGGACGGCATCAAAATCTTCAGCACCGACGGCTGGGTTCTCGTCCTGCCCGACGCGGTGGAACCGATGTTCCACGTCTACGCGGAAAGCTCCAACCAAAATGGCAGCAACCAGATGGTGCTGGACTACGCGAGGAAGATTCAGTCTATCGCACTTAATAAGTGATGCTTGATTCGCGATCAAGTCGTTTGAAGCGCGGGCCTCGATTGATCTATCCGACCCATTCGTGGTAGATTTGCAAAGATACAGCGATTCGAGAAGCTAGGCGCTTCGCGGATTGCCTTTTCGCTTTGGAGCAACGGCCAATGTACCAATTGAGTCAATGGATGCGTTCCGCGGTGGTCGCGATCGCCCTTTTCCCTATCGTCGTAGTTGCCCAGGCTCAGTCCTATCCTCCGGCTTGGAGCAAAACAGCAACTTACGCGGCTGGTGACGAAGTTCAGCTCAACGGCAATATCGTCAGGGCTCTTAAGCCGGTTACGGTGGCAGGGAAATATGTATATGCGAATTGGGAGCTGGTTGAGGTCCTCGCGAATACGACGGTCTTGATCGGAGCGGGCCAGACTTTCACAACCCTGCCCGCTGCGTGGACATACATACAGAACGCCCGCGTTGCCGACGGCGTATTCCTGCACCTTTACATATCGAGCCAGCACGGCGATTTCGAGGAGCCCTTTTCAGGCTCCTTTTCACTCAATCATGCCTCAGGGGCGAGGATATCTCTGATCGGGGACAGCATGATCAACGATTCTCTAGGCGGGGGCGGTGCGTTTCCTCACGATGGTCTGACAATTGATTCAGGACACACCTTTGGCAGCGTTTCGGGACTCACGATCTTCGGGACTCAAAATGGCCAAGGCAACGGGGTCAAGGCGACAGGCAACTCGACCATTTCACTCTCAAACGTTCAGGTTGTATCGTTCGACACCAGCGTCTACGCAGGCAACGGGGGGCTGGTATATGCGGACGACCAATGCGTTTTTGGTCTTGCAGATACCTATGTAATCGAGGCCACTACCCACGGAACGGTGGATCTGTCGCAGGGCATAACCATCTCGAACAGCGGAGGTGACGCGCTTCTTTACGCCGAGGATAACGGCGTAATCAACGCGCCTAACGCCATTTTGAATGGGGTGAATGGCAACGTTGTGGGCGCCAGAGCAGACACCGGCGCGGTCATTGAACTCCCCAGTGCGAATATCACGAACTGTGCGTACGGCGCTGAGGCTGAAGACCACGGTTACGTTCGCGTCTATGGATTCACTTTCAGTGGCAACGGAACCGACTTGGTCGCCTTTGACGGCGGGGTTGTCGAGGACGATGCCGTCCTTGGCACGCCAACAACGAAGACTGATTCAGGTTTCGGGTCGATCATCTACTAACGAAGCGGCCAGAATCTGCTGCCACACGCTTTCGCCGCCAGCGAGGCCTCAAAACTGAAGGCTGGAACGCGAAAGTTCGACCAGGAGCAGACCGGAGGGGCTACCCGGCTCCAGCCTTGGGAATGTTGAGCTTCGCTCGACTTATCCGGGCGCCATACCAGCGATTCTCTCCGCTAACCTCTCCGCTCCCAAAGCCTGCAACGCGGCCGCTCCAGATTGCCAATCCGGCGGACCGGACACAGGTAGCTCGACCGGACAATCGGGCCGCATGCGCACAACCTCTCTAAACCTTAGAGCCAGTTCGACCTCCTCGGGCTTGCTCCAGTTTTGCAGCACGTTTTCCAACGACCCATGCGCCAGAAGCAGGGCCGCGGCCGACTTCGGCCCGATTCCTTTCAAGCCTGGGATCTTGTCCGAACTGTCTCCGCTGAGCGCCTTGAAATCGGGCACTTGTTCGGGCAAGACTCCCATGCGCTCCACCACCTCTAAAGGCCCGATCCTATCTGGCGGCAGGCCGCCGCGTTGGGGCGCTAGAACGGTTACGCTTTCGTTAACCAATTGGTAAGAATCTCGGTCGGTGGTGAGGAGAAGGCTCGTTCCAACGCGCCGGGTCTCTTCCTCGGCGGCCGCCGCCATTAGGTCGTCCGCCTCGTAACCTTCGCACTTTCCCACCCCCAAGCCGAAGACCCGGCATATCTCAGGCAGCCGGTTTAGTTGCAGAACGATCTCTCTATCAAAGATCCGGCCGGTTTGGTACGGCGGCCACAGTTTGCTCCGGTATGTGTCTACCCCGAGGGTATCCCAGGCGACGAAAACTCCGCGCGGCTGCTCTTTGGTCCACAGGTTGACCAGCATGCTGAAGAACCCGACGATCGCGTTGATCGGCGCGCCGTCCGGCGATTTCACCGTCTTCGGGGTCGAGTGGTACGCTCGGTGGGCGAGGTTGTCGCCGTCGATTATCAGGAGTGGGCGGGCTTCTTCGATCCTGAATCGTCCTTGTCGAGTTTGGTGGGCCGGGCGAGAATCGCATCTAAGTCCCCTTTCGTAGCCTGTTTGCAATGGCCATCCACAAAGCCCACTTCATAAAGGCCGGCTGGGTCGGGCGCCGATGAATGGAGCAGCCAGGTTGAGCCCGCGTCGACGATGCCGTCGTACCGTGCTCCAGAAAGGGCCTGGTTCCACTGATACCCGGCGGCGGCGCGGACAAAAAACGAACTCCTTAGGTAGGGCCGGAGAACCTCGCCAAGTGCGATGGGCTGGGCCAGGTCTGGGAGTTTGTTTTTATGGTCGAAGGTATAAATGATCGTCGCTAGGTCAACCTGTTTCAGATTGGCTAGCGCGTGGGCGGATTGGGCATGCTTTTTCGCTTGGCTAAAGACGGGAAAAAGAACGGCGGCTAAAAGACCACCGCCGAGCAAACAGGCGCCGCAAACGAAGATCAGGATGATCAGCAGCCAGGGCGTCTTCCTCTTCGGGCTCGCGTATTCGGTCGTTGGCGGCATGCCAGGCGGGGGTGCGAAACCCTGGGTAAGGAGCGCCCCGCAATTAAAGCAGGTGATGGCGCCTTGGGGATTCTCCGCGTCGCACCTGCTACACCTCATAACGACCGAAGTCTAGCATAACGGTCTCTTATCGAACCCCCATCGACCTCAACAACCTCATCTGCTCCGCCTCGGCTTTGCCAGTTGGGTCAAGGCCGTTTGTCCAGCGGCCCTTCTCGGCTAGCGTCTTGCCGTCGAGGATGATCACCACAGGGATTTCCCGGAGCCCCAGGATCTGCAATATGCCTTTTGGCGCCGTCGCGTCGTCGTGCATCACGGCGTAGTTGATGCCGCGCATCTTCATGTCCTGTTGCATCGCCGCCCAGGGCTCCCACACGTCGATTCCCACGAACCCCACACCTTTGCTCGAAAGCTGGTTGTGCAGTTGAATGACCTTCACAATCTCCCCTTGGCAGGGGCCGCACCATTTGGCGAAGAAGTCGATATAGATTGCTTTATATTTGCCCTTCAGGCTTGCGAGCGAGGTCGCCTTGCCAGTGGCGGCGTCGCGAAGGCCATAGTGGGTGAATTTCGAGTTATCGGCAAAGGCGCCTAGGGCGAGGGCGGCAACGGCGGCCGCGAGGGGAAATCGGTATCTCATGGTTAGCTCTCTAAGAGCTTACGCAATTTGGAGCGCATGCGATCCGGCGCCCACGAAACGAACTTCGAAATAAGGAGAAAATGGCCATCCTAGCCTTATGCGCCCGCCAATCCGTTGGCCGATTCTAATGACGCCGCCAGCCTCCAAAAAGACCCGGAAAGTTTCCCACCTTACGGTGAAGAGTTGCTAAGTTTTCGCTTCCATTCGTCGAGCAGGCGAAGCGCCTCCAAGGGCGTCAACTGGTTAACGTCAAGCATTCGCAACTCCTTAGTTACCGGAGTATCTTCCAGCTCGAACAAGGTGAGTTGCAGCTTTTGGCTGACCGGAGGGGAAGCGGTTGGCGCGGCAGATTTTTGCTCCAGTTCGGCGAGAATCTCGGCCGAGCGCAAGAGCACGGCGTGGGGAATGCCGGCCATTCGCGCGACGTGAATGCCGTAGCTGCGGTCGGTGCCACCGGCGAGCACTCGGTGGGTCCAAACCACCTCGTCGCCGATCTCCTCCACGCTGACCCGGAAGTTGGAGATCGAGGGAATCTGGTCGGAAAGGGCGTTGAGCTGGTGGTAGTGGGTGGCGAACATCGTTTTGCTTCCCACCGCGGCCAAGTATTCGACCATCGCCCAGGCGATCGCGAGGCCATCATAGGTGCTGGTGCCGCGCCCTACTTCGTCGAGAATCACGAGGCTCCTCGCCGTCGCGTGATTCAGAATATTGGCGCTCTCCACCATCTCAACCATGAACGTGCTCTGCCCGAGTGCAAGCTCGTCCTTCGCGCCGATCCGCGCGAAGATGCGGTCGCACAGGCCCAGGCGGCAGCTCTTTGCCGGCACGAAACTTCCAATTTGGGCCATGAGCGTAATGAGCGCGGTCTGGCGGAGGAAGGTGGATTTGCCGCTCATGTTCGGGCCGGTGAGGATGATGCAACGCCGTTCAGGGCCAAGTTGAAGGTCGTTCGGCACGAAGCGAGTAGTAGTCGCTTCGACCACCGGGTGGCGGCCCATTTCGATTTCCAGCACGTCGCGTTCGGTGAGCTCGGGCTTGCAGTAGCCGCGAAACGCGGCTACTTCGGAAAGGCTGCAAAGCACGTCAAGCTCAGCTAGAGACCTTGCGGTTTGAAGGAGCGCGTGGGTGTGTTCGGTAACGCGCGTTCGCAGGCGGTAGAAGAGATCGGATTCGAGCGCCACCGCTTTCTCCTGCGCGTGGAGCACGTGGGATTCGTGCTCCTTCAGTTCGGCGGTGATGTAGCGCTCCGCGTTGGCGGTGGTCTGCTTTCGAATGTAGTTCTCGGGCACCTTTTCGAGTTGTGAGCGGGTCACCTCCAGGTAGTAGCCGAAGACCGCGTTGTAACCAACCTTTAGCGTGGAGATGCCTGTGCGCTCGCGTTCTTGCTGCTCCAGGCGCGCGATGTATTGGCGTCCGTCGCGGCTGAGTTCGCGCAGCTTGTCGAGCTCGATGTCGTAGCCTTCCTTGATGAGCCCACCCTCACGGATGGTATGGGGCGGGTCGTTGACGAGGGCGCGGTCGATTTGGAGCGCGATGTCGCTGTGGTCGCCGATCTTCTCCCTCAGATCCTGGATGCGGCCAAGGCCGACTTTGCGAAGCGGCTCGGCAAGGGTTGGAAGGGCGAACAGCGAGCTTTTAAGCGCGGCCAGATCGCGCGGCCCCGCTAGGCCGGTGGCGGCGCGCGAAACCAGGCGTTCTACGTCGCTAACACACTTGAGGCCCTCGCGGATTTCGCCCCGCACGAGGCCGTTGTTCAGCAGCCGCTCCACCGCGTCGAGGCGGCTTTGAATGGCTGCTAGATCGAGCAAAGGCTGCTCGGCCCACTTGCGCATGAGCCTCGAGCCCATCGCGGTTCGGGTTTCGTCTAGCACGGAAAGCAGGGTGTATTTGCGGCTCCCGTCGGCCATGTTCTGGGTCAGCTCCAGGCTCCGCCGGGTAGCAAGGTCGAGGCCCATGAAACCGTCGACCGAGTAAGAAGTGAGCGAGTCCACGTGGGCGAGCGAGAGCCGGTTTTTTTCGGCGTAGTTGAGGATCATGGAGGCGGCGATGATTGCGCTCGGCTTATCGTGTACGCCGAAGCCCTGCAGGTTCTTCACCTCGAACTGCTCGAGCAGCTTTCTCGCCGCGCGGTCGGGCGCGAGGGTCGCGGTATCGGTAATCGCGGCGCCCAAGCCGGCCCGCGCCACCTCGCCGTAGGACTCGGCCTTGGGACCGACCAGGAGCTCAGATGGCCTCAACCGGGCGAGTTCCTGGAGCAGCTTGTCTTCAAGCTGGTCGCCTTCTACTTCGGTTACCACGAACTCGCCGGTGGAGGGGTCCAGGGTGGCGAGCCCGGCGCGGCCGTCCATCACGCAGATTGCGGCGAGAAAGTTGTTCTGCCCCGCCGCAAGCATCGTATCGTCCATCAGGGTGCCGGGGGTGAGCACGCGGGTGACGCCGCGCTTGACTAGTCCCTTGGCCGCCTTAGGGTCCTCGAGCTGGTCGCAGAGCGCGACTTTCAGCCCGGCCGACAGCAGCCTCGCGAGGTATTTCTCGACCGAGTGATAGGGGACGCCGGCCATGGCGATCCGCCCATTTGTGCCGTCTTCGCGGCCGGTGAGGGTGATCTCGAGGGCGGCGGCGGCGGTTTCCGCATCCTCGCCGTAGAACTCGTAAAAGTCGCCCACCCGCATGGCGAGGAGCACGCCCGGATGCTCTTCCTTCGCTTGGAAGTACTGCTGGAGCATGGGCGTCCGCGCGGTCATGGCCATCGTGTTACCCGATGAATGGACCCTGAGAGACACGTCTTAACGAATTTACAGATGGGGAAGCTCAACGGTAGTCGGGAAAGACTGTAATAGCAGTTCCTCAAAGTTAGCCAAGATGACTGAGAAGATTCTGCTTAACCGACAAATATTCGCCAAAGCCAGTCCAATACGGTCGCTATTAGGCCGCTACTTAGTCGTTCCCAAAGCCAACTTGCGGCGCGCTTCAGCCAGGCCAGGAACGAATTCTCGCTCGCTAGAGTCGCCCGCCGCTCCGAGTCGCCAAGACTGTCAAGCATCTCTATGACCCTTCTTTTCTCGGAATCACTCAGTCCCATGATTAATCCTTCTTCGGATTTCGAAGAGTCCTTGCGAACTCTTGGACCTCAGAATCCGCTAACTCAAGCGGGTTCGATGACCGGACCGGTAGCTTCCAACCTTTCTCCCCCGCCGCGTGAATCATCGCCTGCTTGATCTCGGCAAGTCTAAACCTTCTTCGAGCAGAATAATAGACGATCTGCTCGGGATCGACCCGCGTGATTTCGGCGAGTTTCTCGCTGATGTCGTGGCATCGCCTTGCGATGCTCACCGCTTGATCGGGACTGGGATAGTTAAGCTTCTCGTCCCAATTGCCTGGACCGATCTTATCAACTTGGTTCAGCCCAATGACGACTCGCTTCAAGGTCTCTCGTGAGCCAGTCGATACAACCTCTTTAAGGATGCGTTGATCCTCCGAGAGGTCCCGGGCGTTCGCCTGGACGATCCATAACACCACGTCGACGTTGGGCATCAAATCCTGATACATTGCGAAGTATTTTATATCCGCATCGAGGTCTTCGCCAAGCCCAGGCATGTCAATTACTGCGACCTTCACGTCACTAGTTAAGTCAAAATATTCCGTTCGTGGTTCGCGAGTTCCTGCAGCCGCGTGGCTAATAGTCCAATCCATATTGAAAAGCTCGTTTATGGTTGTCGTCTTACCCACCCCTGCCTTGCCCATTACTGCGATTCTTGGGGGAATTGCCCTCTCCTTGCGGATTAGGTCCTCCAGTTCACGCATTTTCGGCCCCCCTAAGACCGCCGCCAGCTTCGCCCGGAGTCCCTTCTTCTGTCCTTTCTTATCACTAGATTGATTGCGGCTCATTTAAACCTCCCACGAGCATGTCGAGCATCTCGCTTAACCCAAACCCGCATTTTATTGAGCAGGGGATAATACTTGCCCGGTCCAACCTTACAACCTTGGAGAGCTTCTCGTGTAGGTCATCGATTTTGAGTTCCAAATTGGCCAATTGCGCGTGCGACGGCTTATTCTGGACTATGTCCCAATCTCCCGGCCCCATATTATCGACCTGACTCAGACAAACGATTAAGCAGGTTGATTCACTTAACAGTGGCGACAGTTTCTTGAGCATCAGCTGATCCGGTTTATAAACTCGAGTGTCTGCTTGAAAAAACCAGAGGAGCACAGCTGCACCTAGAACTGCTTGTTCGTACTGCTCCCAATAATACTCGTCCATGTGCTGGGACTCTGCTATTCCGGGCGTGTCGACAACTTGGATTCTGTAAGATGGCTCCTGACTTGGTAGTGAGACGAGGGCCTGATTGAGTTCTCTCGTACACGCCACTGCGGAATCAGTTTGCCAATCGAGCCCGAATAATCTATTAACTGCGGTGGTTTTGCCTGCGCCAGTTTTTCCCATAAAGACTAACTTCTTCATTTCCCAGGAGACTAAACTAGTGCGCCCCCGGCGATGATACTGCCTTAGCACGGAATTTCGCAAGCTAGGAGAGTCGGACCCGCACCCGGTACCCCGAGCCTCGTCACAAAAACAAAAGGCCCCGTTGGTTCTGAAGTTGTTGAGTCAGTCTGTTGAACAAAATACGCTTCACCTCTGTCTTCCGCGGCTGTATATATGCCATTTCGGGCGGGCCACGCACCTCCACCGCGACTCAGACACAAATTCTATTACCATGCCTTAGATCAGCTAAAATGGGCCTGGACGCAACGGTCGCGGGGGCGGGACCGGGCGCCCGGAGGAATTACCATGAATCGGAATCGACCTTTCCGTGCTCTTGCACTCGCTTTCACGTGTCTCGCCGCTCTTTGTTTAGCCGCGTTCAGCGGCGCTCAATCCTATCCGCCAGCTTGGAGCTCGGGCTCCAGCTACGCGGTCGGCGACCAAGTTCAAGTCAGCGGCAACGTTTTAAGAGCCATCAAGGCGAGCACTCCGGGCAGCTTCAAATATGCGAACTGGGAGCTTATGGAAGTGCGCGGCAACTCCACTTACATGATCGGAACCAGCGAAACCTTTACGACCCTCACCGGAGCCTGGAGCTTCATCAAAAACGCACATGTGGCCGACGGCGTGTTTTTGCACCTCTACATAACCAACGCGCATGGCAACTTCAGCCAGAACTTCAGCACGCCGTTCTCCCTCGATCAGCAATCTGGCAGCCAAATCTCGATCATCGGGATCAGCAAGATCGACTGCGACGTGACTTTCACGACGGGCAACGGATTCACTCTCGACTCGGGCCACTCGTTTGGCCTGATCTCCGGCCTCGACATCTTTGGCTCCAGCAGTGGCAGCGGCATCGTCGTTGCGGACAATGCCACTCTTGGAGAACTGTCGAACTGCTCCCTCGTCGGCTTTGAGACCTGCCTCTCGGCGTTGAACAACGGCGATTTCGCACAAGTGGATACAACGGCGTTTCTGAACTGCAACAAACCTGGCACCGAATGCCAGGCAGAATGGGGCGGGATGGTGACTTTCCAGTCGGAGTACACGATCGACGGGGCCGGAACGAGCGGTGGGGGCACTTGCCTCTTCGCCGACCATGGCGGCAAGATCAGTGCGCCAAGCCTGCAGATGGCCAACTTCAATATCGGCGTCGAGGCCAAGTTCGACGGGATTATCGACGCCGGCGGGTGCAGCATCGGAGGTTGCAACACTGGAATCTTTGCCACCGAGGGCGGTCGCGTCTTCTGTGAATCGGGAGCAATGGGGCAGGACGCCTTCTGGACGTACGGCCAGCAGCTCGCCGACGGAACCGACCTAAACGCTACCTATGGGGGAGTGATCGATGCGATCGGCAACACCTTCCAAACGCAAATCGCCGACAGCGGCCATGGCTCGTTCATCTACACCGTGTAGATTCCGGGCCTAACCGTGCTGCCCGGCGCCGCAGCCAGGCCATTTGGCGACCTCGCTATCCTGACTCCGATGGCGAGGCGCCGTCTTTGTTCTTGCGGCGACCTTATTGGCCGAACTCTTGATTCGGGCTCCTTAACCCCAGGCCGGGTACTCGACGCCGATATCGCTGTATACTAGCCCGAATGATCGATCCCAGAGTGACTAAGCTCGCGGAGCTATTGTGCGACCATTCCTGCGAACTAAGCTCGTCGGACAGCGTCTTGATTCACGCTTTCGACGTACCCGACGAGGTTGTTGGCGAAGTGGTCCGCGTGGCGCAGAGCAGGGGCGCGCAAGTGGTGGTGCGCATGGAGAGTTCGCTCGTGAAGCGGCAGCTCTTGATTGGCATGACCGAGGCCAACGCCGCTACCATCGCCAACATCGAGAAGCATGAGATGGGGTTGATGACGTCCTACATCAGCATCCGGGGATCGCATAACTCCTCCGAGCAGAGCGACGTTCCGTCCGACATCCAGTCGATGTGGCAAAAGGTGTACGCGATTCCCGTCATTTTCGAAACGCGCGTGCCCAAGACAAAGTGGGTGGCGCTGCGATGGCCGAATTACTCTATGGCGCAGATGGCCAACGCCTCGACCGTGGCCTTTGAGAACTTCTATTTCAACGTCTGCACGGTGGATTACCCGAGGATGCGGAAGGCATGCGAACCGCTTGAAGAGCTGATGAACAAAACCGACCGGGTCAAAATCGTCGGTCCGGGCACCGATTTCGAGTTTTCTATCAAGGATATCGGCGCGGTTTCCTGTTGGGGACAGCGGAACATCCCCGACGGCGAATGCTTCTCGGCCCCGGTTCGAGATTCGGCCAACGGGACCGTTCAATACAACACGGTTTCGCTCTACCAGGGGACCGAGTTCACCGACGTGCGCTTCGTTTGCAAAAACGGAAAAATCGTCGAAGCCAGCGCAGGCAGCCAAACAGCGAAGCTCAACGAGATCCTCGACACCGACGAGGGCGCGCGCTACTTCGGCGAATGGTCCCTCGGCTTCAACCCGTACGTGCTGCACCCAATGAAGGACACGCTCTTCGACGAGAAAATCGCGGGCTCCTTCCACCTCACGCCGGGCCGGGCTTACGAGCCGCCCGGAGGCAACGGAAATCAGTCGGCCATCCACTGGGACATCGTGTGCATTCAACGGCCGGAGTACGGCGGCGGCGAGATCTATTTCGACGGCACGCTCATCCGCAAGGACGGGCTATTCGTGTTGCCGTCGCTTCAGGGCCTGAACCCTGAGCATATGAAGTAGGTCTCCGCTTCTTCTCCGGAGGCCTCTTCGCGATGACAACGTTCGCAAGCTCTCTACTGTCCGCCTTCGGCGGACCCTGACTTTTTTGAGCGGGGCTTGCTTGCCCCTAAATCTCCTCCGGGCCTGTGGGTTCCGCGAAGGAGGCTACATCTCCGATCTCAAAACACCCCTCGTAGTGCCTCAGCCCTTCCTTGTCGATCGCGATCAGGTCGAACCGAAACGCCCGCTCGTCCGACGTTTCCGCTCGAAACCGCGCCGCTGCGCGCGCCATTCGCGCCACTTTCTTTGCCCCAACCGCTTCCTCGGGCGCCATGCCTGGCGTGCGTCGCTCCTTCACTTCGACGAAAACAAGGGTGTCGTCGGCGAGAGCGATGATGTCGATCTCTCCGTACCGGCCGTGATACCGGCGGGTGACGATAGTGTATCCCTTGCCGAGCAGATACTCGGCCGCCCGGTCTTCCGCATCCGCCCCTAATCGGCGAAGGTTAGGCATAGTTGGTCGTTCTCGCGGCAGGGGGCGAAGCTCCTTCGGTGGATCGGGCATGGGCCGTGCTCTCGAAGCGCCGCCTTGTGCTCTGGAGTTGAGTAGCCGAAATGACGGTCGAAGCCGTATTCGGGATATTGCACCCCCATCTCGCGCATGACTCTATCCCTCTCGGTCTTCGCCAGAATAGATGCGGCCGCGATGCACGCATATTTTCCATCGCCGCCAACGACCATTTCGGCCGGGCATGGCAATCCTGGCGGCATCACGTTGCCATCGACCAAAGCGCTCGGCGGAGTTTCTGGGAGGGCCCGGAGCGCGCGGCACATTGCAGCCATCGACGCCCATAGGATGTTGATGCGGTCGATCTCATCGACTTCGGCCCAGGCCACCGCCCACACCGCGCTTTCTTTGATCCTGATCGCAAGTTCTTCGCGCGTTTTCGGGTCGAGCAGTTTGGAATCGTTGAGGCCTTTGATTCGAAAGCCCCTTGGCAGAATCACCGCAGCCGCGAAGACCGGCCCGGCAAGCGGGCCGCGACCGGCCTCGTCTAGACCCGCAATCCCGGGCGCGCTCAGGAGCCTCGGCAACCTCTTTGCTTTCGCCGGAGTCTTAACCGGCATCGAACTCCACCTCAAAAACCTCCTCGAACGCTTTTCGAACCGCTGGTTTCATTTCTTCGACCGTTACCGGTCGCCCTAACTCCTCGGATAGGCTGGTCACCCCGTGCGTGCGGATGCCGCACGGCACGATGTATTGGAAAGGACGCAGATCGTTGTCGCAGTTGAGCGCGATTCCGTGCATGGAAACCCAGCGCCGAACCTTAACGCCAATGGCGGCCACTTTCTTCTCGCCAAGCCACACTCCCGTATTCACCGGCGAACGCTTTCCTTGGAGCCCCAGCGGCGCGATGGCCCGGATGATCGTTTCCTCTAGGTCGCGCATCCACCGATGAAGGTCTCTGCCGAAGTCGGCTACGTTAAAAACGGGATATATAACCAATTGGTTAGGTCCGTGGAAGGTGACGTCTCCGCCTCGCTCAGTCTCGACGACTTCTAGCCCAAACTCCTCGTAACTCGGGCGGGGCAGAAGCAGATTTTCCTCGTGGAACGACGCGCCAAGGGTGAACACAGGATCGTGCTCGACGAAGAATAAGGTGTTTGGACCTTCCCCGGAAATCACCGTTTCGAGGGTTCGGCGCTGAATCTCGGTCGCGGGCCGGTAGCCGAGATGTCCGAGATCGACAAGCCTGGCGCGTTTCAATACAAGCAGTTTAGCGCGGTCCGGGCCTCGCCAGATGGGCTCTTTCAAGGGTAAAATGAGCACCTCGGACCCGCCCGCGACAAAGGCGTCCCGGAGACTCCACCTATGAACAAAACCTTCGCTGTTCTTGGCGCAGGCATGCAAGGCACTGCCGCCGCGTATGATCTCGCACAATTCGCCGAACCGGCCAGAATCAAAATGGCCGACCGTCACCTAGAGCACGCGGAGAAAAACTCCTGGCGTGTCAACGACATGGTCGGGAAAGCGATATGCGAGCCGTTCGCGGTGGACGCACTCAATGCAACCGAACTTGCCGCTTACTTGAGCGACGTCGACGTCGTTCTGAGTTGCCTTCCTTATTGGATGCACCCGCGCGTAGCAGAAGTTGCCATCGCGACCAAGACGAGCATGGTCGACCTCGGTGGAAACACGGAAATTTCCATGCAGACGCTCAAACTCGACGAAGCGGCAAAAGCGGCAGGCGTCACGCTCGTGCCTGATACAGGGCTTGCCCCCGGCTTGGTGAACAACCTTGGCTGCTACTTTGTCGAGAACATGGATTCGGTCGATACGGTTCGCCTGTACTGCGGCGTGCTCCCCCAGCATCCAAAGCCCCCATTCAACTACAAGCTAACCTTTAACGTGGAAGGGCTCGTCGCCGAGTATGAAGATCAAGCGGTAACCCTGACCGACGGCGCTATCCGCCTCGTTCCAACCCTCGAAGAGCTTGAGGAGATCCACATCGAGCAGCTAGGGAAGATGGAGGCCTTTACCACGAGCGGCGGAACGAGCACGGCCCCTTACACCCTGCAGGGCACGGTCGCAAACTACTGCTACAAGACAATCAGGTTTCCCGGCCACTGCGAGCGCATGAAGATTTTCAAGGACTGCGGCTTCTGGGGTATGGAGCCGATCTGCGTAGACGGAGTCACCATAAAGCCGCGCATGCTTTGGCACAAGCTAATGGGAGACGCCCTCGCAACGTTCGTCGATCAGGATTTGGCAATCGTCCGCGGAATCGGCATCGGCAAGAAAGACGGCAAGGACGCTAAGTGGCAAATCGATATCTACGATCTCGAAGACCCTCTAACCGGATTCACCGCCATGGAGCGCTTAACGGGCTTCTCGTGCGCTATCTACGCGATCGAAATCGCGGAGTGCCTAACGGAAAAGGGCTGCCTGCGCTACGAGTCGGCGATGAAGAGCACGAAGATGCTCGCCGAGCTTCAAAAGCGCGGCGTCGAGATTAAGTTTAAGAAATAAACTATGGAGTGCGGTGATTCCTTCGCCGCTCTGAATGCGCCGATGATTCGGCGCATCTTCCGGCGGGGCAAAGCTGCTATTAACGCGGCAGAGAATTGCCGCGTTAATAGCGGCGAAGGAATCGCCGCACTCCATATCTAAGCGGCCATAGTTTGGCGGGTGGGCCAGACTCTTAGCTCGACTTGCAGCTTGGGCAGAACGTCCACCACGATCATGTTGAACCGGCAGCCGTAGCGCTCGATCGTTTCGACGTTGAGTTCTTTGCCCCGGTATTCCGCCGTCAGCCTAGGACCGTTGATGAGGATGGCGAGGCTGTGAAGCTCGACGTCGCTCGAAATCACCAGCGTGCCTTCGTCTTCGAGAAGCTTTTGCATCACTCTCAGTTGGCGGCGACCCCGTTCGTACCGGTGAACCTGCTCGGGCAGCATGAATTCCAACCGCTGCTGCTTGCAAATCGAAAGTATTCGGCGCAGCGAGCCAGCCGCCTCGGGCGAGGCGATAGAGTTCGACGGGCAAGTCATATGGAAGCATCCATAGCGCGCCATCGTGCGATAGACGAGCATTTCGCAAACCGGGTCGGGCGTCACCACGCCAGGGCTGTAAGCTGCGTAGGGGATCTCGGTGACGAGGGACGGCGTTCCGTCCCTTCGGCTGGGAACAAACGGATGGCATGTACCAAACAAGAATCCGCTTGTGCCAGCCTGTCGGCCGCCTTTGCTAAGGGAAACGCGGGCGCCGCCGACCTCGCACATATCGTAAAAATCTTTCCATCCTTTCCAGCGGCCGTCGTAAGCTCGGGCCGAGTTCAGGCTTGACTGCGCGGACAAGCGAGACAAGGCCGTCCACTGCATCTTGAACTTTTCTTCGGTCCACCCGGAATGGTCGTCGGTGAGAAAAAGGAGGCCCACCTCGTGCTCCCAAGCCTTCATCGCGCGGTAGACGTCCACCGAATAGCCGGGAAGTGCAACCATCCAAGTCGCCGGCGTTCCGAACATTGAAAGCATCCGGTGAAAAGTGTTCACATGCTCGCGCTCGAACTCCTGGCAGTCGACGGTCAACATGGCCGCGGCTCGCGCACCTTTGGGCCATTGCCAAAAGATCGGCGTCGATAACCCCCTCGCGGCAATGCTTTGGACAATGGCGCGGACGAACATCTCACGCACCGCGTCGCTGTGCGGAAATCCGAAAAACGGGCTCTCGCAGCCATCGACCTTGCACCGGTCCTTCTCATAGTCGAGCACGGTCCCGTCTTCGGCGCGAAGGACGCCGTTGTCTAATACGGCCGAACTATCGGACGGACCGATCGAATCGCACTCCACGCTCTTTCCATGCTGCATAAGCTGGAGGGTTTCCCCCACGTGGGGCGCGAGGAAAATCGCGGTGGACTTGCCAGATTTGCGCCTTCCGATGCCCACGGCGTCGCCGACCTGGGCCAGGACCTCGCAGTTGGAAGAACGCTTGGATGCGCCGCCAAAAAAGCGGAGGTGTTCGGCCCCGTCGGGCCAAATCGGTTCGGGCTTGGAGCACGTCATCACCGCGTTCGACAGATGAGTGGAGTCGGTCTGCAATCCAAGGAGCGATTCCAACCCCCAAGCGCTTCCGCTGCAGATAACCGTGTTGCCTTTCTTCAGCCATTCGGATACGTCGGCCGCCTCGGAATGGCTTAGCCTGTCGGTTCCGCAAAGCACGAGAAGCTGAAAGCGCCCGATTTCACGCGCGGAGACTTCGGGGACGGTTTCGTATCTTAGGCCGGCGTGATCCAGCGCCTCTCGGTATCCCAAGGCGTACGGATCGTTCTTGGCGTAGTAGACGCCAATCTTTGCCCAACCAAAATCTTGCATTACGTGAAGGCGTTCCCCGGTCTTATCTTCGGTCGTTTACCGGATATCCGATAGTTGTACGGGGCGCCGCCTCAGTCCTACCGTCAGCCGGTAGAATCGCGAGAGTGAGGTGGTCTTGGGGGGCGAATGGGTGTCGTGAACCTCTCCGCTGAGGAAGCCCGATCCATAATCCTGGCCCGCCACGGGCTGACTCAGGGCGCCCGCTATGCCGACCCGGCCTCCGCCATGCGCGCACTCATCGCCGTTCAAACGCAATACCCAGCGAGTTTGGCTCCGGCCCTTGCCGCCCGCGCGGAAAAGGCGACCGCGCGCTCGATCGATAGGGCGCTGACCAAAGAGAAGATCTTTCTGAAGGGATGGAGCCTGCGCCAGACGCTCCACACCGCGCTCGCGGAAGATCACATGCTCGTGCTTGGCGCCATGAGCGCCCGCCTGGCTGCAGGGCACGAGAAGTGGATGGGTAGCCGGGGCATCGGCCGAGAGAAGCTCGACGAGCTTCACGCTCAAATCATGGAGGCGCTAACCGAGAGGCCGTTGGGTCGCAAGGAACTGCACGAGCGCGTGCCGTTCTACAAGGGCGTGTTCATGGTGGGCTGGGGCCTGGACGCGATGGGGCTGTCGGTGGAGGGAAAGCTGATCCTCTCCCGTCAGGCCGCTGCGAAGACCGAGTTCGCCAGACTCGACCAATGGGCGCCGCACGTCGAGCGATGCCCTCTTTCGGAGGAGGAAGCATTGAAGGAGCTGATCCGCCGCTACTTCGCCAGTTATGGGCCGGCGACCTTGTCCGATTTTCGCTACTGGACCGGGCACGGCGCCAGCCGAACCTCCGCTGCTTTCAACTCCGTGCGCGAGGAACTCACTGAAGTGACGGTCGAGGGCAAGAAAGGCGAGCACTACATTTACGGCGCCTATGAAAAGAGCGCGAGACCCGCCGTACGCCTCCTCCCAAAGTTCGACCCGCTCATGATGGGCCGCCGGGACAAGTCGCTCTTCCTGCCTGACAACTTGCGTGAGCGGGTCTTCCGAAAGGCAGGCCAGGTGGAAGCGGTCGTTCTCGCCGAGGGCCAAGTCCGCGCGACTTGGCGCACCGTTCGCCGGGGGAAGACGCTCGAATTCGTGATCGAGCCATTCGGCAGGATGAAAAAGAGTTGGCTCGCAGCGCTGCCGCGCGAGGCCTTACGCGCGGCGAAGTCTTTGGGATTTGGCGAGGTGACGGTTACAACCACCTAGGCGTCTATGGGGCTCCGAGCACGCCTTCGCTGATCAGAATCAGCTCCATCTGCTCCGCCGTGTCCTTCGTGTGGTCGATCCAATAAGCCCGCCATCCGCGCTCCAGGGCGGCCTCCACGTTCTCTTCCGTGTCGTCGAAGAATACGATCTCGCCCGGCCTTGCCGACACGAGGGCTTCGAAGGCCTCGTAAATGCTCTGCTCCGGCTTTTGGAGCCGCATTTCGTGGGACACCGCCGTCACTTGGAGCGAAGAGATGTTCGGGAAGCGGCCGGAACTCATCTCGGTCCAATGAATCTCGTTGGTGTTGGAAAGGCACGCGGTGACGACGCCTCGTTCGTTCAGCTCCTCGACAAGCTCGTGAGTTCCCGGATAGGGGTCCTTGAGAATGAGGTTGTGCACCTGTAGAGCCTCGTGGCCGTGCTCCAGCCTCAGAAATCCTCGGAGCCCCTCCAGGTATTCGTCTGTTGAGATCGCTCCAAGTTGAAGCGTCTCCACTCCCGGAAACGCGGTCAGCCCGCCAAACACCCCGTTGCGTATCCCTGCCTCGTGGAGCGCGTCTTCCCAGTTCCGGTTGATCCTGACGAGTACCCCCCCGATGTCGAAGGCGACTACCTTCACCTGGTTCGGGCGGATTGCGTTGATTTCGTTAATGAGGGACATTTTTTGGGGTGTTGGGTGTTGGGTGTTGGGTGTTTGGGGGGATGGCTGCCGGTTTGCTAAAGTTGCCGGAAGTTTCTCGCAAAGACGCTAAGAGCGCAAAGGCCATGCGATCGCGAGAGCCGTTCTTACGGACGCCTCTTTGAGTCCGAAGCCTCCCAACACCCAACACCTAACACCTAACACCCAATTCTGACTCAAACGCCCCGGTTACGTCCCGAGCGGTAGAATTGAACTCTTGAAACTTGTCGACGCATTGAACGAGCCCTACCTGATCGGGGACGGCGCCAACGGAACCTGCCTCGCGGAAAAGGGCTTCACTAGGCAGCCTTACGACTTGGCAAACCTTGAAGCGCCCAACCTCGTCGTGCAGATCCACCGGGACTACTTCGACGCGGGGGCCCACTTCGTGGAAACGAACACTTTTTCCGCCAACGAGTTCAAGCTGAGTTCGTTCAAGGTCGACGTCGCCCAACTGAACTTAGCAGGGGCCAAGCTGGCGCGCGAGGCGGCCGGGGCGGATCGCCTGGTTTTGGGGGCCATCGGGCCGTGTGGCAAGCCGATGGCGCCGATCGGCCATATCACAGCCGACGAGGTTCGTCTCGCCGCAAAGAGGCAAGGAGAGGCTCTCGCCGAGGGCGGTGTCGACGGCTTCATTCTGGAAACCTTCATCGACCTTGCCGAGTTGAAGGCTGCGGTAGAAGGGCTTCGTTCGTTCACCGATCTTCCGATCTTCATCAGCAAGGCTTTCATCGAAGACAGCGAAATGCTCGCCGAGGGACTGCCAGGAAGGATCGCGAGGGCGATGTCCGAACTGGACGTCTCTGCGGTAGGGGCGAACTGTATCGTGGGCCCCCAGCGGATGCTCGACCTCGTGCGCGCAATGACCGAGGCCACCGATCTGCCGATCATCGCCCTGCCCACCCCCGGTTTGCCCCAGTTGCTGAAAGGGGTTATCGCCTACGACACCTCGCCCGAATACTTCGCAAAGGCGGCTGCGCGGCTGGTCGAGGAAGGGGCCAAGATTGTCGGAGGGTGCTGCGGCACCACCCCCGAGCACATCCGGCATCTCAGCCGCTACCTGTCGTCTTCGCCCGTGAAGGTCAAGCGCCGCCACTCCGCCGTGGCGGAGACGAAGGAAAAGGCGCCGCTGCCAGAGAGCCGTCCTAGCGAGCTTTCCCAAAAGCTCGGCCGCAAGTTCATTACCGCGGTCGAGATGGACCTTCCGCGCGGGCTCAACATTGAAAAGCTTCTTGCTGGCGCCAGGGCGCTGAAGATTGCCGGGGTGGACGTTATCGACATCTCCGACGGCGCAAGGGCGAGGCTGCGAATGAACCCCGTTGCCGCCTGCTCGCTACTCCAACGCGACGTTGGGGTCGACACTACCATGCACTTCTCGTGCCGGGACCGGAACTTACTCGCCGTCCAGGCCGATCTCCTCGGCTGCCACGCGCTCGGCATTCGAAATATCCTCGCCGTAACCGGCGACCCCGCCAACATTGGCGACTATCCCTCCTCCACCAGCGTGTTCGACGTGGACGCTATCGGCCTCGTTCGAATCCTTTCACGATTCAACGAAGGCATCGATTTGGCCGGCTATTCGGTGGGAGTGAAGTGCGCGTTTACGATCTGTTGCGCTTACAACCCACGCTCCCTGGACGACAAGCTCGAGACGGACCGCCTCGAGCGCAAGGCGGACGCGGGGGCCCACGTGATCTACACGCAGCCCGTTTTCGACGAGGAGACGGCTGAAAAATGCGTTCAGGTTGCGGCGAAAGTCAAGCTGCCCGTGTTCGTGGGCCTTCTGCCTCTCCGCTCGCAACGGCATGCCGAGTTCATGCACAACGAGGTGCCGGGCATTCGCGTGCCTGACTGGCTCCGCGCACGAATCGCGGGCGCCGCGGACGACGCCGAAGCCCTCAAGATCGGTATCGAGGAAGCGCAGAAGCTGGCCGCCTACATCAAGAAGACGGCCAACGGCCTGTACCTAATGCCGCCCGCGGGCAGCCACCATATCGCGGAATGCGTGCTGGAAGCGATCTGAGGCTATGAGCTTTCGGAACTCCAGAGACACCTGCGGGATGCAGGCTGCCGCCTTGGACGTGAGGGTGGACGGCACGCCATCTGGAAAAATGACGGCAACGGGAAATCTGCGGCCGTACCCCGGCACAATGAAATCCCTCCCGGCACTGTGCGAGATATATGCAGGATTCTTGAGATTCCGCCGCCTAGGCAGAAATAGCTACGTCGAACGAAACGGTCTCGCGCGATAGGGCGGGTGACGACTGGCTCTCCGAAGCACGAAACTCCAGTAGCTCCTTAAGCGCGTCGAAAACCATCTCACGGGCTTCATCGATCGTTTTGCCGCAGGAGATCGCCCCTGGCACCTCTGGGATAGAGGCGGTGTACATTCCCGTTTCATCCTGCGTGTATAGGATCGTTAGTGTTCCGTGCATATTCAAATTATAGTGTTATTCTTCCAAAGGCGGAGCTTATATCGCACTTTAATGCCGCGTGGCTCTCGCATACCGAGGGTACAATCGATGCCCTGAGCCGCAGGATGCGGCCTGATCGGAACCTATGAATCTGTGTCACGGAGGACGCAATTCGGTTGATACCGCGCACTTGCGCGAGTCCCTTGCTGTTACCATGAGAGTAGGCATGAGGCGACTTAACCCATGAGCAAGCTCACCCGGCGGCAGTTCGTCAAAACGCTCGGCGCGGGCGCGGCCGCTGGCGTCGTGTCGGCGACCTATTCGGGCGACTGTGCCAACTGGCTTTCGCTGGAACGATCTGAGCTCAAACTTCCGAGGTGGGATGCGGACGGATACAAGGTTGCCCTCGTGGCCGACCTCCACATGAACAGCATGTCCCAGATGATCCGGGCACGAAAAGCCATCACGATAGCCCTGAACGAGCGACCCGACCTGTTCATCATCGCGGGCGATTTCATTAACTATTCCACTCCCACCATTCTGGATTTCATTTCGGACTCGCTAGAACCACTCAACGATGCGAAGTGCCCGTGCCTGGCGGTTCTTGGCAACCACGACTATGCCTGCCCCCGGCCGGATCTGATCATCGAGCGCCTGAAACACTCGCCTGTGCGCCTTCTTCGGAACGAGATTTTCGAAACGCAAGGGATCAGCCTCGTTGGCGTGGACGATGCGACCGAAGGCCTTCAGGACTACACTTTCTTCCCCGAAGACCAGGTCTCAAAGAGCTGTTTGGTGGTTCTGCACGAGCCGGACTACGTCAAGCATATGCCGAGCCATGCGAGCCTTCAGATCTCCGGCCACACCCATGGCGGCCAGATCTGCCTTCCGTTCGGCTACGCGATGCATACGCCCAAGGGCGGCAGGGAATACATTTCCGGCTGGTACCCCAAAACTCAGGTTCCGCTTTATGTAACGCGAGGAGTAGGCACCGTGGGTCTGGACGTGCGGTTATTTTGCCGCCCCGAAATTTCGATTTTGACCCTGAGGTCGGCGTAGATTGCGCCTTTGGCCTTGGGTTGCGCCGCTAACCGCCGCAGGCGTGGCCACCCTCGTTTACGGCGCCTTGGGGCCAGCGAACGACCTGGTTCTCGAACGCCGCACTCTGCGGCTGCCGAAATGGCCTGAGCGCTTGAACGGCTATCGCATCGGTCTCCTCGCCGATCTGCACGTGAGGGACGAATTCTCTGTCGCACTTTGCCAAAAAGCGGTTGCGGCGATTCTCAACGAGCGCCCGGACGTCGTCGTGATCGCGGGGGACTTCGTCGCTTGGTACAAGCCGTCGAGCCCATGGTTGCTTGAAGAAGTTCTATCTCCCTTTCGAGCCATGCCCGGCTACGCCATCGGCGTTCCCGGAAATCACGACTACTGGGAAGGCGACCCCCGCCTGCTTGAGCCGGTACTGGACGATCTCGGCATAACGCTGCTCCGAAACGAGGTCTTCCGAAAGGATGGGATCGCGTTCGCCGGTATCGACTCCGCTAACGCGCTTGCGTCGGACCCGTTCTCAACCATGGCTCAAGCCAAAGGCGAGTCGCCGATCGTTGCGATTTGGCACGAGCCGGACTTGGTCGACGTCCTTCCCGATGGCGCGGCACTCATGCTCAGCGGGCACAGTCATGGGGGTCAATTCCGGTTCCCGTGGGGCTGGACGCCTATGCACACGAGGAACGGCGAGATCTATGTCGAAGGGTATTACCCAAACGCGCCGACGCCTCTTTACGTTTCGAGGGGAGTAGGAACCACCGGGCCGCCATCAAGACTGGGCGCTTTGCCGGAGGTTACGATTCTGGAGTTGAGGAACTCTGAGTCTTTGAGTCGTTAAGTCATTGGATCTCGGAGTCATTGAGGACATTGCTGAGGCACACTGTTGCACGGCCACTTTCCGTGAGGGCTTTGCGTTCTTCGCGCCTTTGCGAGAAACAGTCCGAAAAACTGCGCAGCTAGCTAGAACTAGTCATTAGGCGACCTCAACGACTCAAAGACTCAAAGACTCAAAGACTCAAAGACTTCTCAAGCAACTTCAGCCATGCCAATTGAGGGTCGGGCGTTGCTTGCGTCCACCGCGATCGTGATCTCTTGCTCGAGGTGCGCGCCGACGACCTCGCTCAAATAGGCCCGGTTCACTCCTGGATCGTTAATCAGGCGGTTCAGATAAAGGGCAAGGTCCTGTGCCTCTTCAACCGTAAGTGAGATGCAGATGTCTCGAAGTGTTTGGCCTTTTTCGTAATCCGTTATTCTCATGTATCTCTCTTGAAGGGCTAGATTTTGGGCAAGGCTACTGCCGCACCCAAGTAATTTTTCGGTGGTTGGGTTTCGCTTCCACAGGTCACCATCGGTCAAAACATCAGTCTTGGCGCTTCGGGAGTAAAATGTCGCTCCCTATTTATGTCAGACGCCGAACTGCTGATGGCCTTTGAAAGCCAGACCCTCACTCATGAGCAATGGAATCACCGCGCACACCTCCGCGTCGCCTACATTTACTTGAGCGGGCATGGATTTGACGAAGGACTGGTCAAGATCAGGGAGGGCATAAAGAAGCTGAACGCCGTCCACCAAGTTCCTGAATCGGTCGACCGCGGATACCATGAAACGATCACCCACGCCTTCGCCCGCATCATCGCCTCCATGATAGCGGCGCATAACGAAACCCTCCAAATCACCGACTCGACGAGCTTCTGCGACGCGCATCCGCATTTGCTTCAAAAGACGCTGTTAAGGCTCTACTACACCCGTCAAAAGGTCATGACAATGGAAGCGAAGGCGGCCTTCGTCGAGCCTGACATCGGGCCTTTGCCGGGTTAGCTCTCCACCGCTATCGTCGCCGAAAGCGTTTGTCCGTGAACGTAAGCTTCGAGCTCAACCGGCGCGGCCTTATCCACGTGAAGAAGCCCGCCCTGGTCGATCCAGCCGCCGCCCGTGGCCGACCAGAGGATCTCGCCGTCCGGTACTCGCTCGCCGTCCTTTTCGGCGACCGAGATCTGGGTTTTGTCTCCCAGCTTAAGTTTCTCCGGCGCGCGAAGCGAAAGAGGGGCATCGTCTTTCGGGCCCGTCGGCCCGAGAAAGAGAATCGCGTTGGCAAGCTCTCGTTCGACGCCGTCGCCCGGGCGGTTGACCGTTACGCCAAGCACGTTCACCGTGGTGCTGCCGCCGCCGTCGAGGTTTATGGCGTCGCGGCAGCCGAACCGGAGCATGATAGCGGCCAGTTCCCCAAGGCTTGCGCCAGAACTCTCGGGGAGCAGGCCGTCGACCGAAACGAGCCACAGGTCGCCGTGTGTATCAATGCCCACCGCGGTCCGTGGATACCGTTTCATCGCGAAGTTTTCCTTGAACCCTTCCTGCTCCCAGTCGATCACCGGGTTCCCGTTTCTTAGCAGGACCGGGCCGCCGCATACCGCGTTGGCCAGCTTGTCCCACTCGAAACCGTCGATATGGACGGAGACCACCACCCGGTCTCCCGGCTTCAGTTCGCCAACCTTGGCCGCCTGAGATCCCGTTCCCATGATTACCGCTTCGCCCTTGGGGATCGGCATCTTCGAGACGTCTCTCTTGACGTCGACAACTTCCGCTTCAAGGTCTCCGTTTGGGACCAGCTTGTCTCCCAATACGTGGAGAATCGCGCACGTTCCCGTTCCGGTCCTTGCAAACGCCCAGCCTCCGGTGTCGGTGTCGAGGCTTGTCGTGTCGGGCGGCGCCTCCTCGTTGACCGTGTCGATGGAAACCGGCTGAGAGTCGCCGGACTTGTAAGACGCCGAAAACGTGGAGGTAGCAAAATGCGCATACTGGTTCGGCCCCCACCCGAACTCGGGTCTCGTCTTATACGGCGAGCTAATGAGTTCGCCGTCGCGAACCATCAACCCAACCGGACGGCCGGTGTATGGGAAGAAGGAAGCGTTGATTCCGGCAAGCGCCCCAACCCGCTTCACCATCGCCGAGACCGTGGCCCGGCCCTTCGTCTTGTCGTCGTTGTAAACCTTTCCCTGGCCAAGCTCGGGAACCACCTTGACCGCGTCGGAATGAAGATCGAAATGGAGAGCGTGAATGGTGCGCGGAATGTCGGAGTCGACTTCCATCCGGTAGGTTAAGCCCGGCGCGAGATACTTTTCCCAAACCTGGGCTTGGGCCGCAGCCGCGCCCACGAGGGAAACCAGAACGAACATGCCAACCTTCAACGTGGTACGCATACCAGCGGATTTTACAGCAAACCACTCTGGACTGCGGCGATTCCTTCGCCGCTATTAAAGCGGCAATCCATTTGCCGCTCACGCTTTCAAGTTCTCTTTGCCTCTGCTGTCGACAAACCGAAGCTGCGCCGAAGGAATCGGGCGCATTCATAGCGGCGAAGGAATCGATCTCCAGATTAGCGATCCTGACACAGGGGCTCGATATATTCCAGCGTGCCTTCGTCCGCGTTCAACACAGCCCTAATCCCAAGGGGCAGGCTCAGCATATTTGGCGCGTGCCCGAACGGGTAGTTGATGACGAACGGAACGCCGAGCGGCTCCAGCCGTTCCACAACGATCTCCTGCCAAGGTCGAAAACCGATCTCGGCGTCCAACTTCTCGTCTGTCCGGGTCATCTCCCCAACCACGATCCCCGCCACTTCGAAGAGCAGACCGCTATTAAGAAGGTGCGTAAGCATCGCGTCCACCCGGTGCGGTGGTTCATCCACGTCCTCGATCAACAGTATTTTGCCCGACGGATCCAAAGGGTCCGGAGTGCCGATGCTATCGGTTAGCAAGCACAGGCACCCTCCCGTGACAATGCCCTCCGCCTTGCCTCCCACGATGGTTTCGCCGGTGGAGGCATCCGGGGGCGTACCCGTTTCCCCCTGAAGCACGCGCAGGAAAGATTGGATCACCCAGTGTTCGCGGGGCTTGGAAAGGGTGAGAGCCATCGGCGCGTAAACGGTTGGAAGGCCGCGGCGGTTAAGGGCGAGATGCAGAGCAGTAACGTCGCTGAATCCGAGAAAAAGCTTCGCCGAATTGGCGATGGCGTCCAGATCGAGAAAAGGCAGCAAGCGCGCGCTTCCGTAGCCGCCGCGAGAGCATAGAACGGCGTTAACGTCGGGGTCGGCGAACGCGGCTTGCAGGTCCCGCGCGCGTTGGTCGTCGTTGCCGGCCAGGTACCAGTCGCGTTCCAGGGCATGCTCACCCAAGCGAACGCGGTATCCCTTGGAGAGCAGCAGCTTCGTGACGTCGTCGACTTTGTTGACTTCGATCGGCGAAGCAGGCGACACGATCTCGATCAAGTCGCCCTGCCTTAGGGGCCGGGGCTTAAGCTCAGATGCGGATAGCGGGGAGTCCATCGACTCCGCTCTACGATTCCTCGGTTGGCCCGATGACGACCCTTCGGTTAGGCTCCTCGCCTTCGCTGTAGGTGTTGACCCCTTCGTAATCGGCGAGCGCTTTGTGAACGATCCTCCGCTCGAAGGCGGGTAATGCGTCCAGTACTGCCTCTTCGCCTCGCAGCTTGACTTGGTCGGCAATCCTGGTTGCAAGAAGGGTTAACGCTTCCTCGCGTTTGTGGCGATAGTTGTTGCCGTCGATCGTCGCGCGAATGCCATTGTTGTACTGCTGATTCGCGATGATGTTCAGCACGTACTGGAGGGAGTTCAAAACCTCTCCGTGTTTTCCAACGAGGAAAGCCACGTCGCGGCCGTCCAGTTCGATATTCACGTAGCGGCCGGTTATCCCGGTGACCTTGGCCGTCACTTCGAGGTCGCCCGCCTTGAGAATGCCTTCTAGAAGGTTCAGAATCTTCTTGGCGTCTTCTTCTGTGGCGTCCAGATGGGTGTGCCCCTCGCTCCTGCCTTCTTCCTTCGGCGCCTCGATCGCTTCGGGTTCCTCGACGACCGCCTCGGTGGCGCCGTTTGTCGCCTTGGTGGGCGCAGGCGCCGGTTCGGGCGCGGGTTCAGGTTCCGGTTCGGCTACCGGTTCGGGCGCCGCAACCGCTGCCGCCTCGATGACGAGCTCGGCGCGAATACGGACGTTCGCCTTACCGAACAGCCCCTTGTGCTCTTCGAGCACGGTGACTTTGAGCTGGTCGGACGACGCTCCAAGCTGCTTGGCGGCAGCCTCGGTCGCTTCCTTCACCGACTTTCCAGTGGTTTCAATCGTTTGCATTATTTCTTCTTCTTAGGTTTGTGGATTTTTGGCGTCCCCGTGCTTTTCGGCTTGCCGTTAAGCTTGCCATTGGTCGAGGCGCTGCCGGGCATGCCCTCTTTGCTGGGCCCAAGCGCGTTGCCCGCCGACGGAAACACTCCGCCGTTGGGCGCGTTCTTCTTAACGAGCGGCGGTAAGGGTAAGCGGTAGGCTCGATAAGACTGAGCGGTCGCCAAGGTGTTCGTAAATATCCAGTAAAGAACGAACGCCGAAGGCACCGGCCAGAAGAACATCAGGATACCGAAAAAGCCAGATGCCGATATTCCCATCATGCGCTGCTGCTTCATGTTCGATGGGTCCGCGACTGGAGCTAACATCGCGGTCGTGATCATCGAGATCGCATAGATCACGATCAGGATGTAGTCCTTCTCTCCCAGGTTTCGGGCGATGAACCCATGGCTCCAGGCGCTCGTGGCTGGGTTGATCCAGAGGAAGGTGCCTCCCTTGAACTCGACTCTGTAGTTGAGCATCGAGTTATAGATTAGGAGGAAGAGCGGCATTTGCAGAAACACCGGCAGACATCCCGCAAGCGGGTTGAGCCCGTATTCCTTGTACAGGGCCATGGTCTTCGTCTGCATTTCGGCCTGCGCAGCCTGGTCCATCTTGCCCTTGTATTCGGCCTTGATTTCGTTGATGAGTGGGCTTAACTGCTGCATTTGCCTCGACCACATCATCTGCCGTTGGGCGATTGGGAAGATCGCGCCACGGACGATGACCGCGAGCATGAGCGCGGCGAACCAATAGCTGAAGTTTGGTATGGCGCCCGTGATGTGAACCAGCCAGTTCACAAAAATGTAGCCGGGGAAAAAGCCCCATACCGGCGTGTTCTTTCCAATGTCGGTAGAAAGGGCGTTGATTTCATCGGTCAGCTGCCCGGGAGTGACCGTGGTCGCCGGGAACTGTTTGGTTGGGGCGACCACAATCGCCACCTGCCACACAGGCTTTCTGTCGTTGTACCGAGCAAGGCGCGTGATGTTGTCGTTGGCCTGGGTGAGCCGAACCATTTCCCGGCGATCCGCCGCCGCCTTAAGCTGAGTATCCGCAACCAGTAGCTGCGCTTGAAGCTCGAGATCGGCCTGATCGGATTTGGTGAAAATCTTGTTCTCATTGATCCGGCTATCGTACATGCCCTCGACCCCGGTGATGCTCATGTCGCAGATCAGCGAGTTCAGCAGGTGCATCTGCTCCAAGTCTTGGCTGGCGCTCAGCTTATCGTGCGGGGTCAAGAGATCTGGAATTTGATCGCTCGGATTCTTCAGATCGGCGATAGCCTGTTTAATTGAGACATGGCTATCGGCGGCCGTTTTCTGAACCTTGGCCGCTTGGTCTCGGATATCCTGCATGAGCTGATCGGCGGGGCGCCTGTCGGGAGGGTTCTTGTTGCCAAAGAACAAGTTCACGCCCATCCAGACCATCATGAAGATGAGAGCGGTTGTCAGCCAGTTGTTTTTGGGCGCGTTCTGCATGGTTGTCTTAAACTGTTATGGAACTGGGTCGTATCCGCCAGGGTTGCCCGGGTGGCATCGAAACACTCTCTTCAATCCGAGCCAGCATCCTTTGATCAAACCGTATTTTTGAATCGCTTCGAGGGTGTACTGAGAGCAGGTCGGCGTAAATCTGCACCATTGCCCCGGCAACACCGCTCGCCTTGAAACTCGATAAACCCTGATCAAGAACACTCCGACTCGCTTGCCCATCTTGCTTGAAGACCCTTCAGCAACGTCTCAGCCTCCAAAGCCATCTCTTGCACGGAGGCTTCTTTGCCCGCCACACCGATAACTACTACATAATCGAGGGCCGGTTCGATGCATTCGGACTTTAGCCTCAGCGCTTCCCGGAACCTCCTGCGCACCCGGTTTCTCGTAGGCCGGTTTCCAATTTTGCGAGAAGTCGATACGCCGACGAGGCCCGTGCCTGGCAACGCCGACATTCGGCAAAGCTTGCCGGGGGCGCGTTTGCCGTCCCGATAAACCTGTTCAAACCGACTCTTGCTTGGTCCCCGTCCGATTCGATCCGTTAATAGGCGAGGCGTGCGCGGCCACGAAGGCGACGGCGCTTTAGTACATTGCGCCCATTAGTGGAGCGCATTCTCACGCGAAAGCCGTGCGTGGTCTGCTGGTGCCTCTTGTTGGGCTGGTAAGTTCGTTTCATTCAGCGGTCCTCAAAAAGATTCCGCTTATCATACCTCAGGGAGGGAGGCGTTGGGTGTTGGGCGCATTGCCTCACATGAAACGTAACCGAAGAAGGTTCGTTGCCTCAAAACAAAAACGCACCGGAGCAACCTTGCTCCATGGAGGAAAAGAGGCATACGATGAGCGCTGCCGCAA
>Ga0265338_10000550_pt1 | contig 65702 bp, 88 predicted proteins | sample 42126metaG_FD_193579 | JGI IMG/M metagenome (GOLD analysis project Ga0265338, IMG submission 193579) | Rhizosphere microbial communities from Carex aquatilis grown in University of Washington, Seatle, WA, United States - 4-21-26 metaG | ecosystem: Host-associated > Plants > Roots > Rhizosphere...
TTTTGAGCGTGGGTCCCATCTACCTGTAGGGTCCCATTTGCCCCTGTTTACATGGGTGTCATTTTTTCGCCTGTAAGTTATTGAAAAATGGATGTCACTTTGTCACTCTATATCCTGTACTATACACCCCCCCCCTCCCCCCTCCCCCCATACGTAAGGGTGACAGACGTGACACCTAGAATCAATAGGTTACGAGCCAAAAAATGACACGAATGTGGAGGGAGATTTATTTTCATATATATGTCAGGAATACCCCCTTGGAACAGACTAATTAATGTGAGAGGTGTCGTTTACCCGTATGGCCCGGAACACAGAAAAGAGCTGGTTCAATTCCGCCGCGGAGTTAATTGTCCGACATGGCATGACGATTCGGCAGGCGGTGCTTGAGTTGAACCTAGATTTGACCGCCCAGGACTGCGACCGGGTATACCATACCAAGGCGTTTCAGGAGATTCTCCGGACCGAGCGGCACAGACTTAACACCGAGATCGCCAACGACCCGAACCGGACCAAGACCAGTCTAATAGGTCTCGGGTACCAGCTAATCCAGAAACTCATTGAGGAAGGACAGTGGGAGAAGGCAATAGCTGGTATTGAAAAGCTGGCGAAGATTGAGGGTTGGAGCGGGGCCGAGAGTCAAATCAATATCTTCCAGGGCCTGACCGCTAAAGATATCGCAGAAGAGAGGGCTCGCATTGAGCAAGAAATCTCCACAATCAAGCCAACTAGTACCGACCCCCGGTACAATTAACCTTATAGGAGCAAACGTGACATTTAATTTTGGTACCTTCAGTAAGATTCTGTCTATTGGACTGGCGGGGCTGTCTGTAGTTCCCGTGCTAAGTGCAGAGTGGGGCTCCGGTGCCCACTTGCAGACCGTGTCCGATAGCATCCAGGCCGCCGCACAGTTGGCTAGCGCCAGCACTACCGATAAAAACACCCAGAACGAGATTGCCGCAGCCGCTAGTGCCGCCCCCAGTCTGATTGCAGAGATCGCCGCTTTGGTAAATAGTATTAAGAAGGCTTAATGCGCAGTAAGAGGGCAGTACATCTTAGTTCTAAAGTTTCTATGGAAACAGTTTCGACTGTTGCTTCCGTTACTACGAGTTTTAGCCTTGTGCCTTGGCCCGTACTTAGTACTTTCTCACGTAATATCACGTCCACGACTTAAAGCGGACACAACTTGGTATGTCGCCCAGAAACGTTGGGTAACGTATAATATTCATAAATGACTCTACTGGCCCAAACGCTAGCCGCTCTTCCAAACGAGGAACGGCTAGCGGCCCTGAACCTCCTGGAAAAGAAGCGTCGAGAACAGAACTTCATTAAGTACTGGACGGCGACCAAGGCGCAGGAGCCCCTGTTCCCCAAGTTCACTAAGGACATTAAGGTATTTGGGCTACTGGGAGGCAACCGGTCAGGGAAAACGGAGGTTGGGGCGTTCATCGCTGCGGCCTGGGCCCTAGGAAAAGACTACTTCAAGGACGAGCCGGCTTGGGAGTTCGTAAAGGACCTGCCGATTCCGAGCCCGCCGGTAACTGTATGGGTCGTGGGCCTGGACTTCCCTACACTTAGGGATGTGATCTGGGGTGAGAAGCTCCGCTTCGGCAAGAACCACGCGGCGCTGATACCCAAAGACCCTTCAGTTATTACCCGTACGAACGACAATGAGTTTCTGATTCACCTAGCGAACGGTTCAAAGATCATCGGCAAGAGCGCCGAGTCAGGACGTGAAAAGTTCCAGAGCGCTTCAGTTGATCTAGTCTGGATTGACGAAGAGCCAGAAGTGGAGATATTCGACGAGTGCTTTCAGAGAACAGCCGACTGCGCCGGAAAGATACTTCTTACTCTCACGCCTCTTACTGACATTGCGAGCGGCGTCAAAACGCCGTGGGTATTTGACCTGTATCAGGACTTCAAGGCTGGCAAGAAGGACCTTGAGTTTGTTCAGTTAAGTGTATTAGATAATCCATATATTCCTCCGGAAGAGAAGGACAGGCTCAAAGAGAAATGGGCGGGGCACTTCGAAGAGAAAGCAAGACTGTACGGGGAGTTTGTTCAGAAGTCGGGGCTGGTTTATCCGATGTGGAAACCCAGCGTTCATATGATCGACCCGAGTCCGATACCCCGCCATGCTAAACGAATTGTATCTATTGACCCCGCCGCAACCGGAACTACAGCAGCCGTTGCTGCTGCGATCTACCCCAACGGGGATATCCATATATACGACGAATACTACGAACGAGACCTCGTCGTTAGCGAACACGCAAAGAACATGCTTACCCGGTTTGGCGACCGTAAGATTGATCTTTGGCTCATTGACCCCAAGTGGAGTTCACAGAGAAACGCCGATAACCACAAAAGTGGCCTCCAGCTCTATCGAGACGCCGGAATCCCCGTCCGTCCCGCTGAAGTCGGACAAGACTACGGGATGAATGAAAGTAGGGAGTACTTGAATGCCACGAGCGCGAATGATACGCGGCATCCGAGAGTCTTTGTATTCAAAACGTGCCAGAACTTTAAGTGGGAGATCGAGCACTATACCTGGGCGTTCTTTGAAAAGGGAGATCAAAAGGGACTCAGCAAAGACAAGCCAGTCAAGAAGCACGACCACTTAATGAATGCTTTTCAATACCTCTGTGCCATGCAGCCCAGGGGACTACGTAACCAGGGCAAGGCCAGTATGGCCGATAAGATGCAAGAGGCTATGCGAAATAGCTATACGGTTCCGGGCCAAGGCGGGGACCGATTCCAGGACTTTAATAGAGGACAGACAACGTTTTTACGCTAATGGATAAAAGCACAGTAGAAGCATTACGCCAGTATCGCGAAGCAAAAGAGAAGTGGGACGAACAGAACCAAGGTAGTACCCAAGGACAAGGGGCTATCGGTGGTGGCTTTATAGGCCAATGGCCTCCCCAGCAACCTTGTCCTAATTGTGGGCGCTGTCCGACCTACGGTCGTGGGGGCTATGCGCAGCCGTACTACGGACCTTATTACTATTAATTGTGTGAGGGCACAGTGGAACCAGTTAAGATAGAGGTACAGCTCGATGAGCTGCGTAAAAAGCACCTGTTCATTGCAACGCCGGCGTATAGTGGCGGGATGCACTGTTCATATGTACAGAGTTTATTGGACCTACAGCGAACGCTGTTAACATACGGTATTCCCCATACCATACAGTTCATGTTCAATGAGAGTTTAATCAGTAGGGCCCGTAATAAGTTGGCGGAGCTCTTCCTGAAGTCCGAGGCCACGCACCTTCTGTTCATTGATGCGGACATAGAGTTCGACCCGAATGATGTGCTGCTACTTCTGCACTTCGACAAGGACCTAATCGGCGGGGCCTATCCACTTAAGACCATTAATTGGGAAGGCGTCAAGAAGGCTATCGCCAAGAACCCGGACATTAGCGCCGCGGAGCTAGTGAACCAAGGCGCACAGTGGAGCACGCATCCATTTGAAGGCCGCATGACCATGCCGGCCGTGACGCCTATAGAGGTTCAGGAACTAGCCACCGGGTTCATGCTGATTTCCCGTAAGGTCTTCGAGACCCTGAAGCCGCATGTACCGACCTATACCCCGCCCTCGAACGATGCGCATTACCCGAATCCGGCGCATGACTACTTCTTCGTAGGGGTATGCAACGACCGGTACGAGAGCGAGGACTACAGTTTCTGCCGTCGTTGGCGCGAACTTGACGGTCAAGTATGGCTCTGCCCCTGGATTAAGCTGAACCACTTCGGTTCATATGGCTTCCGGGGCGATATGATTTCTCTAGCGAATAACCTGGGCGAGATTAGCTAGGAACCTGTAATACAAATAACAAGAAAGAAAGGTAAACACCTTGAGTATCAATGCTGTAAATATTACCTATACTACTAGCGCCCCGGTTGCCGGCGGCTCTACTATTCTCGCCTTCGGCGGGAGCTCGCTCCTGGAGTTCTCGTACGTAGGTACCGCTACAGTCACCGGTGACGGTTCGACCACTAGCGCAACTATTAACTTGATTGATGGCACGAACGTGCTGCCCTGGGTTCCGACTGGCCTCATCCTCCAACGAACCGGCGGCAACGCTGCGAACTCCATTGTGAGCTACGTGAGTTCCGTGACCAACGCCGCCGCGACCGTGACCTTTAGCGCCGCGCCCGGTAACAACGCTTCAGTGAACTATCTCGTACTCGTGCTTAAGTAAGAAGTAAGGGGGCAAACCTATGGAGAACAGTTGTCATGGCGAGCATCGGCTCTTCGTCGCGGAAGTAATCGGCGTCGAGTCCGAAGGCAAGGTGACCGTAGTGCTGGTCTGTACAGCCTGTGGTAGAGTCCAGTTCACCGATCATCAGGTCGCCACTCCAGGTTCAAGTCTCAGGCTACTTAGACAAGAAAGAGAGATACCCAATGGCCCTCTTCAAGGGTGAAGCACTACCTGAAGTAAAAGATATTTCATTTAGCAGGCGTACTGCGCCGACTGTCTCGAACCCGAACGCTATCGTTTGGCTCGACCAGGTGCAGGGTTCCCTGCTCGGCGTAGTCGCCCAGACAAACGTAGCGCCGGAGCTCCTGTGCTACCAGAACACTACTCCAGTTAACTGTACAAATACCGCTAACGTGACTACATTAATGACCGCGCCTATTAACATTAATTTAGTTAATGCCGTAGGTAAGGTCCTGAAGGTTCATGCGGCGGGATACTACAATACCGGTACGCCGACTGGCGGTCCTACTGCGCTGACGTTTGTCGTGGCTATGGGCGGTACGAACGTACTTTCGTATACGACTGCGGCTACTACGAACTCAGCGACTACGATGCCCTGGCAGATTAATGGAACTGTGGACGTTGTGAACAACGGTGTTAATGCTAATGTAGAAGCCCATGCGGCCTTGGCCATTACGCTCGGCACCAATGCGAACGCTGCCACGACTACGTACCTCGACAGCAATAACGCCGTCGTAGGAACCATTAACTTGCAGGCTAACGCAAATGTAGCGCTCATTGTCTCGCAGGCACATACGGACGCCACCACGTCCATTGTCCAGCGCATCATGACTGTAACGGTAGCAAACTAATATGAGCGACTACAAAATAATGAACCCCGGCAAGCCGGATGAAAACACTCCTGCGAACCCGTGCACTGAAGTTCCTGGAACCCAGTGGCGGGTCGGAACGGTAGAACCTGACCGTTCCGTGCAGGAGGTCTGTTTTCACGACGAGGGGCAGCACGATGAGATCACGACCATCGACTGCTCCCGGTACGGAAGCGATTATGAACCGAGGCCCCTGTTGCCTCGGCGAAGCGATATGCCCCCTGTGGGACCGTACCCTAGCCCCAGTCGTCCGGGAAGTAAGTAACAATGGAGGGTGACCATGATTGCAGGCGTGGCTCTGACCCTTCTGTTGACCGCGTTCGATGGGTACATAAGCTATAGGCGGATAAAGGCCTACGGGAAACTAGCGGAAGTTAATATGCTAGTCCGGCAGGTAATTACAGACTTCGGTCTGGCCGCGGGGCTCACAGTTGGAGCCCTATATAACTTATGTATCCTCGGAGCATTACTGTACTTTAAGCTCCCGAGCGCCATCTGGTTCTGGTGCGGAACCAAGTTCGGGCTCTGCTTGATGCAATTAAAGAGTATGCAAATGGAGTCATTTGTAGAGAGGGTGCTCGCTGCTGCAAAGCAGCGGCAAGCTAACAAGGTTACTGGCCCGATGGTGTCGCCCTCCACCCAGTAACTAGTCAGTGTAGTACACTAAGGCTAGTTACTAAGGGCCAGTACAAGTTCATATGGATACATTACAAGAAGTTCTAGGGAAAGTCGCCTCCGGCGAGACGCCGCTTTATTGCGCGAAGCACTTTTATACCCCGAGCCGGGTCTCTAACCCCACTAAAGGTTGTAGCGATTGTTGGCGGGTCTTCTATTGGACCCTATATGCCAAGACCCCCCCGGACGACCGCGAGGACTTCGTAGAGGGCATGGATATGGTAGTTCATAAAATGCTCGAACATGAACGTACCGGGACCTGGGATTTCAAGCCCGAATTAAATATAGAAAGTATAGAGCTCGAAAATGGCAACTAGTATCTTTAAATTAACCCCCAGCGCACCCGTAAAGGCCCTCGACGCTGCTTCGGGTAATAGCGTACTTAGTAGTATTTTCACCTGCCCGAAGTCCGTAGCCGGTAGTCCGTATACAATTACATGGCAAATTACCGCCACGGGTTCTCCAATGTCCGTGAGCACTAGCCTATTGGCTAGTCTCGATGGCGTTAATTTCGAGGAAGTGGACTCCAGTACTACAGAGGAGATTCGAGTGCTTGCGGCCTTTCCGGCCGCGTTCTATCAGATTGAACTTGATTCGATTACCGGTGGGACGATGCCTACAGTTACCGTATGGCTTATGGTTACAAATATTTAAAGGAGATTACATTAAATGTCTGGACTTCTCGGAGCAGTAAACGATCAGGTTGCGCTTTGTGGGACCGATTCAGGAGTAACTGTAGAGGCTGCAGCGGACCTACTTGGCTATGTGGCACAGAACTACGGGTCCGATGAGGCCCTAATTGGCAAGGCCGCGGACGTAAACACTAAGGTCAATACAGTAGACCAGGACCTGGCGCTCTTGACCACTGATGTAGCGCTTCCCCCTAAGCCGTAAATGTAGTAGAGGGCACACTTTTAAATGTTAGATCAAATGACAACTAATGCCGGGAAGCCGTCGGGGATGACCCCTGACAACCCGGTACTGAATAAGGTCATCGACGCGCTGCGGCGTATGCGGTACTTTAGGCGTCAGTACGACCAGCGACGCGCGTACTTTTACCGGCAGTATCTGGGTCAACGCGACCAGCGGTACTTCCCGGATAATGTAACGCCTAGGGCAAATACGTTTGTTCCGTACCCGCTTAGTAACGTAGAGACTACGGTTTCTCGTGTTGATGACGCGTTCTTTTCGTTCGACCCCTGGTTCGAATGCAAGCCCCGCTCGGCTATGGACGACCCTGCCGCTGAGAACATGGGGCTCGTTTTGCATGATAGGTTAAAGAAGGCCGGCTTCAAGGGGATGTTCGAGGCGCTCGTACGTAACATTAATATATACGGCCACTCGGGGATGAAGGTAGACTGGGACTGGGACTACGACATTGTTACCTATGCGCAACCGCAGTTTGCGATAGGCCCTGACGGGCAGCCGCTAATGCAGCCGCAGATGACACCTCAAGGGCTACAGATGGCACCGGTGATTACGGGGTATCTGCCTGCCCAGAAGAAGGTGCCACGCAATCGGCCGAAGTTTATACCTATAGATGTATATGATCTATTAATTGACCCTGACGGTGGTATCATCGCGCACTTGACAGAGAAGACCCTGGGGCAAATAATGCGCGAGCAGGAGAACAGTACCCAAGCGGCAATGGAGGACCCGAGCGGAGCCAAGCAACCGCTCTACCTAGACGAGGGCCTACAGCAGCTAGTTCAGAGAGTCCAGACGGCCGAGCCCAAGGACCCGATGAATGTAGTGATAAGGCTGGCTGAGGTCTGGGACGACTATGCGCAGACGCAGACGATCTTAACGTTCGGAGAAGACAGTGAAGCAATTTCGTGGAAGGACCTTCGCGCCAGTTATCGCGCGACCAGTTATTCCCCGTTCAAACGTAAGGTATACGCCGGGGAGGCTATCCTCCTTTATCACGGCCGTAATCCTTTCGCTCATGGACGAAACCCTATTCTCCACACTTCCTTTATAAAGATTCCAAATGAAATCTACGGCCTAGGAAACATTGAACTTATCTCCGACTTGACTGAAGCCTACAATAGCTTCACGAACATGATTTCGGATAACTGGAACCTGGGTATTAACCGGCGCTATGCGTACGACATGAGCATGGACATTGACCATGATTCATTGAATAACTTTAATACGCCGGGTGGCAAGGTCGCTGTGAACGGTGACCCGACCAAGACGATTTTCCCGTTGCCGTTCTTTACCCCGCAGGCGGGCGACTATACGATACTTGAAGTCTACAAGGGCATGATTGAAATGACTTCGGGGATATCTGACTTCTATGCCAAGGGTATAGGGAGTCCAACCAATAACAAGACCAGTACCGGCATTAGTTCAGTTATCAATGAAAGTAACTACAGGTTCAAGCTGTTCATTAGGAACCTGGAACTAGATGTCCTTCAGCCTCTCTTGGTCATGTGCGCTAGCATGATTCAGCAGTATGTGGCCGACCCGATAGAGGTTCAGATTACAGGGAACCAACCGGCGATTCCCAAGTTCACTCAGTTGAGTCCCGAGGACTTGATTGGTACCTTTGAGTTCGAGCTCGTCGCCGCTAACTATGCAAGTAACAAGGTAGTGCGGCAGAGAACGCTCTTGGAGTTCGTCCAGCTCATGGGCCAGAGCCCCTACATTAACCAGTATGAGGGCATCAAGGAACTCGCGAAGGTATTCGAAATCCGGAACATTAATAGACTCCTGTACACGCAGGAGCAGGTCCAGCAAATGCAACAGGCCCAGCAGGCCCAGCAAATCGAAATGATGATCTTTGAGCATATGCTGAACACCGAAGGTAAAGCGCGCTTGACTCAGAGCAAACCGATGCCGACTGGTGGGGGCCAAGGTAAAGGCGGCGGACCCAAGACGTACAAGGTTCAGCCGATATCTGGAGCTGGCCTTGAGGGACACATCCGTGAATTCGCACAAGCACACGGGGCCCGAGCAATGGGCCTCGATAAACTAGCAGATGAGGGCTAAATGAATAACGTGATTGAAGTTAGCGGTTCTCCGACTCCACTACCTGAATTGACCCCGGACTTGAAGGACTCCCTTCGGAGCCTACAGTTTCATCCGGGATTTGTGTATCTCTTGACCCGGTTGCGCCTAGAGCGCGCACAACTTCGCAAATGCCTAGAGCAGGGGTATCAGCTAGAGCACGGGGCGCTACGTCATCTCCAGGCCGGGGTACATTATACCGGTTACATTGAGGACACTCTGCTGTCCCTGACCGCTACCCCCGCTCCTCCGAAGCGCGACGCTACACTGAATGAACTCGAACTCTTCAATAAGGTACGTGAAAACCTTGAACTCGTCGGAGCGTAATTTAATATTCGTCGTCAGGCACGGCGAGACGGACCTTAATGCGAAGGGCGCTTTCCGCGGGAAGAGTAATGTCCCCCTGAACGCCAAGGGTCTTGAGCAAGCGCACGAAGTCGCCGAGAAGCTAGTCACGTTAGCGTCTCACGCCCCGTTCGCCGAGGCTATAGCCTCTGACCGCAAGCGGGCCACCGAGACGGCCGAGATCGTTTGTGAAGCTCTCGATATGCCGTACGACGTTACATCTAAGCTCCGCGCCTGGGATGTAGGAACCTTTTCCGGAAAGCCAAAGAATGCCGAAAACAGAAAACTACTTCAGCAGTTCATTGACCATCCCGATAGACCCATCCCTATGGGAGAATCCCTTAATGCCTTTAAGGCTAGAGTCCGTCCAGTCATTAGAGAGAGCCTACGCACCGCAAGCCTGGCCGGCCAGCCCGTACTTATCATCGCCCACTCCAGTATCGTCCACGAAGTCGGAAGCATGTTTCACGGAGACGATGGAGCGGTTCTAGTTGAACCGGGCGGGATAGCCCTAGTTTTCCGAGGCCCTGACAACAAGGTCTCAGCGCGGGCTCTGTTCCGCGCGAAGCAGCCGACCCCTGATCGGGCCGACACCATTTCGTAACACCCCTACACAATAGGGTATTTCCACACAATGGAGCAATGAATGCCACAACCATACGCAGGCGGCCAGGCACTAGATATGTCTGATGCCCCCGGTGGTGACTTCTCCCTCGATGATCTGTTTCCGCCCGAGGGACCTGACACTTCGCCACAAGCACAAGCGGAACCCGCAGCCCCTAGTCCTGAGCCACAAGCCCAGCCCGTTCCTGTAGAGGAGGAGTTCTTTCTTAAGACCCCCACCGGTACAGTGTACAAGACCAAGGAGGATGCAATTAAAGGTATTGCACATAAGGATACCTTAATCGCCGAATACAACCGAAACAAACCTGTAGCCACTCCTACTCCGACCCCCGCAGGACCGATCAATTACGCTCAGGACCCTAACAAGTTCTGGGACGATATGGCCGACGCTCAGACTAAAGGAGACAAGCTCGCGTTCGCGCGGACCCTCCAGCAGTTCATGAGCGACAATTTTGCGCCTTATGTACCCGCCGTACAATACGGTGTCGTACAGAAAGCGTTCGAAACTGTGTCCAACGAGCTTCCGGACTTCCGGACCTTCCATGCTTCAGAGGACTACAAGAACTCTGTCGAAGCATCCCCGGTCTTGAAGCAAGCCATTGAAATGGCGGAGAATAATGTACAGGCCTCTGGTCAATTACCGGAGCTGTACAAACTCGCCTACATGCTCAACCTCGGTCGTAAGTCGGCTGAAGTCGCGCGGACGGCCCAAGCGCCAGTTCGCGAACCCCAAGCCGTTAGACCCACTACTACTCCGGGCACTATGTCCCGAGAACCTATAGCCAACGCAGGCGCACCCGACATCACCACAAGTGAAGGCCGAAAGGCGATCATCGAGCGCGCGAAGCAGGCTGGTCTCATGGACCAGACCTGGAGTAAACTAGGTTTCTAAATGCTTGGTATCTCACTTAAAGGAACTGTAATGTTCTCCAAATTTGTTGATTTGCTCATTACTGTCCTCGGGTGGGGTGCCGATGTTGTAACTGTGACGACTGGTTCCGCCGGTAACGCCGGTTCCACCGCCGCCGAACTGATTACGTATATGTCAGCTCGTCTGCTCGAAGTCGCTGAGTTCAACACCATCTTGGACCAGTTCGGTGATAAGCACCCGCTGCCGTCCAACTCTTCGAAGACTATCCGCTTTGTCCGTGAAGAGAAACTTACCGTGGCATCCACTCCGACGCAGTTGACCGAAGGCATTCCTCCGGACGCTGTAGGACTTACCCTCAACCAGTTCGAAGCTACGACCGAACAGTACGGCTCTGTTGTGCGCCTGTCTGATTTGGCCGAGATCACCGCTCGCCATAACATCATCGAACGTACGATTATGATTCTTGGCTTGCAGGCTGCGGAAACGTACGATCAGATCGTGTTTAACGTTCTGAACGCCGCGACCACGAACTATTACCCGAATAACAAAGTGTCCGATGCGACCATCACGCCCGCAGACAAGGTCTCGTACCTTGACCTGATTGAGCTGGATGCGAAGCTTCAGGGCAAAGGTGGACGGCCTTTTGAAGGTGGGGAGTATGTATTTGTGAACGCCCCGCAGGTGTTTGCTAGCTTGCTGGCGGACCCCGACTTTAAGACCAGTAACCAGTTCCGCGCGCCTGAGAAGATTTGGCGTGGCGAGGTTGGTACCCTGGGTGGCTTCCGTGTTATTCGTACCAACAGCCCGGCGTTTGCCGCGACTGCGCAGGTCAGCCCTGCGGGTTCGGCCAGCAAGGTGTATAGCTCGTATGCTATTGCCCGCTTTGCCTACCAGATCAGCGACTTGCAGAACCTGCGGGTTTATGTAGTTGCTCCTGGCGGTCAGATCGACCCCTTGCAGCAGAGCCGTAAGATCGGCTGGAAGTTCGCTTTCAAGTCGATTATCACTAACCAGGACTGGATTATCCGCGTTCGTAGCGCTGGTAACGACAGCACTGCCAACTAATTCCCCTAAGAAAGGAGAATTCCTATGCCTCATTCTTTTGAGCAGGACCGCGAAAGCCATCGCATCCATCACATGCACATCCCCCAGGGACATGCACACATGGATGAAAAGACCCAGAAAATGGGTCGAAGCCCGATGAGCGGTCAGTTGCCTATGGCCAACGGATTGGAAAATCCGACCACGGACGGCGCTCCTACTGGTGAAGGAACCCTTGGCGGGGGTTCCGGTTACTAAACCTTAACCTTGGAGGGGGCTAGAAACCCCCTCCATTAACTTACAGAGGATACCATGCCAGTAGCAGAAGCTAAGACTTTGGAACAGAAGCAGTTCGATAAACGTAATGCTAAGACCGTTTGGCAGAGCGACAAGAAGGACTGGGAGTATGTAACCGTTCCGGCCCAGAACGCCTTGGGCGAGACCCATTCACCTATTGTCATTAATGAACACGAGTTCGGCCCGAAGATTACACGGAACGAAAACGGAGAGGTCATTAAGATCGAGGACGGGAAGTACCTGGTTCCTCCGGAGGCCGCGATTACCATTCGCGAGCGCTGTCAGGTGTACGCGAAGGAATGCGTGCGCATCCTTCAGCCCAAGCGCGACTTTAAGTCCGAGCAGCTTGTGTCCCGGTTCGGAGCCGCTCGTGCCCAGGGCGTCAGTACCGAGGCTGTTGCAGAGTAACTAAATGGCTAACTTTATCCTACAAAACAAAGTCGCACTGGCGCTCGGGGGCTATGCCCTGTTTTCTATTATGGTAACCGCGTTACCTGAAAAGAAAGCGGACCTAGACATGTATACCTATTGGCGACAGGTAGGACAGGCCGTTGCTGGAGCTTTGAGCGCCAAGCTCGGGAGCAAGAATGTTCCGTAAATTACTGTTAACAATGGGGTTGCTGGGAGCGCTTGCGCTCCCTGGATTGGCCCAGACGAATATTCGAACCGGTGACGACGCACCGGTGCTGGACTCCGGTGGACATCCTGTGTCGAACGCGCTCCTCACGGTGTGCACGAACGATACCCCTGCCGGTCAGTGCGTCGGCCAGGCTAATGTCTCGAACCAGATTCAGTTGTACACGGGCCCGAGCGGGGGTACATGTAGTTCGCCCAATACAAATTGCCAGCCAATCACTACGGACTTTAATGGAGACTGGCATACATATTTGCCCGCGGGCACGTACCAGAGATGTACTCAGGCCCGAGGGGTTCTGGCCTGTTTCAATGACTGGACCATCGGAGCCTCCGGAGGGGGCGGCGGCGGAGGTCTATGTCCGTCTGGTGCGGCTGGCGATGTCCAGTTCACGAACGGAACCGATTGCGTTGTGGATACCGGTATCTTTACCCACAATGGTACGACCCATACAACTAGTACCGCGACCCTAGATGCTAGCAACTCTATTAACGTATCGGGCTCGGTCGCTGGAGAGTACGATCTTCAGGACGGTCCGGCCAATACGTTCCAGGGCTCTAACTGGATTGGGTTCATGGCACCTACGAGCGGGACCGGAGCGAGGTACATATTCCCCGGAACCGCGACAACTACAGGCTACGTACTGATTGCCGGGACCGTATCTGGTACCGACGTGCCGTTAACGTTTGTACCTGTGACTTCTTTGGCTGTAGCGATTTCGTGCGAAAACGTACCTACATTAATGGGCTGTAACGCGCCTAGTCCGGCGACTACGAACGACGTTACATATACGCTCTACCCGGCGACCGACGACTACGTCTTTAAGGTCCCGCCCCCGTACACGTATGGTTCAAGTATCCTTCGGCAGACCTGTGCGGTAACTAACCTCGGTTCGCCGCCGACTAGTAACTGTGTATGTACTTACGCCCTAGATACGATGGCGGGAACACTTACGCTTGGTTGCACCATTCCACATCTGTACCCTGGCGACTCGATTCTCGCTAGCTCCGGTATGGAGGGTGGCTTCGGGTACACTCCTTCGTACACGTACTCGGACTCGCAGGGATACACGTACACCGCCCTCGACAACGAAGGCGCGAGCGACGGAACCTCTGGTGCCAACGACGCCATTGCTATTAATGTAGCGGGCGACGTTTCAGATACCGTTCAGATTCAATATACTGGCGTAACCGCCGATCACTTCTCGGAACTAGACATTATGGTTATCCGGGGAGTTACGGGCGTTGACTCGCATCACGGGGCTATAGCCAGTAGCGCTTCGGCGGCCTTTGGGGCCATAACCACGAGCCATACCCAAACCGCCATCGTAGCCATGTCCTACGAAAACACCTTCGGGAACCCCGGATGCTCCTACGCCGCGGGAACCAATTTCCAAATGCTCGATCAGGACGCCGTGACGAACGGCAGCTTTGGCAACGAGGCCATTGTTAAGACCACTACGGTCTCTGGGTTCACACCTACTATGACCCGTAATGGTTGTTCTGGAAATATTGACGCAGGCGTTGCGCTTGATGTAGCGCTCATATACACTGGCGTTAGCTCCGGTTCAGATATTCCCTGGCTCCAACGATTCAGGTACAGTACCCTTGTTACGGGCGGGGACTTTGACCCCCTCGGCGCGGGAGACCTGCTGTACTCTGCCGATGGCCAGCGGGTAACTACGCTCTCGCTTGGTACGGGACTCAGTGTCTCCGCCGGGCAGCTCGTAGCCTCCGGTAGCATTGTAGCTTCAGGTACCTCCACTATGGGTACCAGCGCGATATCCTCCGGGGCCTGCGCGACGACTGTAACCACTACAGCGACAGGTGCCGCCACTACCAGCAAGATCGTCGCGACTCCGAGCGTGGACCCTCAGACTAAGACCGGGTACGCCGTAAGCGCGTCTGGTTCACTGTCTGTGTACGCCTATCCTACTAGTAACGCCGTGCACTTCGAGGTCTGTAACGGAACCGGAAGCACTATTACTCCCGCCGCAATTACATTTAACTGGGCGGTACTTTAATGAAGAAGTTCCTATATAGCCTCTTGTTCTGGGGCGCTTTGGCTCACGCGCAGCTTGTAATGCCTATCATGGGACCGGCCGCAGTACCTGTAGCTGGCGGCGGAACTTGTGGGCATACTAACATCGAACTGGGCAATAGCGGTTCCTTTTATGGAGCTAACTTTGCCATTGCTCTGGCCGCCTGTACGCCTACACAAAACGAAACCGTTACAGATATTCAGGTATACATTAACTCTTGTGGCGGGTGTGGTGCTACGTGGAACGCGGCCATTTATGATTCTGATGGTGGCTCTGGCGCAGCGGGCAGTATGCTCTGTCAAGCCGTACCGTTAACAAGTGAAACGGCGGCTGCTTGGAACCCAATCGTTCCTGTAACTTGTCCGACGCTATCTAGCGGGCATACGTATTGGTTGGTTTTCAATACCGGGAGTGGCTCCGTAAACGCCGCTATGCAGAATAGTAGCGGAAATCAATGGTACAAGGCGCAGACGTGTTGTACGTTCTTGAACTTCTCTAGTCCAGATAACTTCACCGGAACAGGCTCTATTTACGTAGATGTAACACCTTAACCTCTGGCACGCGGCAGCAGTCCTAGGCCGTATAGGAGCATACTTGGCTGATCTTTCTGGTTTGGTAGACCTGAATCGTACCGACACGGGGGCAACTATCGCAACCATTTCTGTTACCGACAATGGCGACGGAACAGCCACTGGGAGTATTGTGAGCGGAACGTTTTCCAATACGACCGTACCTATTCAAGCGCACTATCGAGGGTCCACGGATGGGATTAGCTACTTGCCCGGCGACAGTAACATCGTCACCGAAGAGCTGCTTCCGCCTCCGGCGAATGTAGCGGTAGCGCTGTTGATTACCCCCAATCCGCAAGCAACTAATGGCAACCAGACGTATCTGGTTACTGTAACTCCCGCGAGCTAAAACTCATGCCCGTCATCTCAGGCCCAACGCCGATTAATACAACGACCGCTCAAGACATTATTGACGGTTGTACGCAAGACGTACGTCAGGTTCTAAGCTCTGGGGACACCGGTTCCCAGAACATTGTGCTGGATTATATCAATCGTGTAGTGTTTCAAATACTACGCAACAGCGCTTGGGACTTCATGATCTCCCCGACACAGAGTTTTATTACCCAGACTGGTGTCAACGATTACTGGATTGGCTACCAGGCTGGCAACGTGCTAGGGAGCTTTGACACGGGCTTGGGCCTGAATGACGTGAGGGCCATCAAGGAAGACGAAGTATTTGACCGGACGAACTTCAATAAGTTGTTCAAGGTTCGCTCTAGCCCCTTAGCCGCTAGTCTAGAGTTCCCAGACGGTTCAGCTCGTCCCGGTCGCCCGAAGCAGTGGGCCTATGACCCGGTCGATGCGCCGTATGTGTTGAAGATTTATCCGGCTCCAGATAACCAGAGTACGTATCAGCCGGTCCCCGATACGCCGATCTGTGTAGCGATTACGACTGCGGGGAGTCTGCCAGCGCGGTTCTACTACGTGAACGCCACATTCACGGACAGTTTTGGCAACGAGAGCTCTGCCAGTTTTGAGAACAAGGTATTCGTCCCGGCGAATATGCTACTTACGGTTCAGCCGCCCCAGCCCCCGGCCTTTGCGGGCTCTCTCGAAACCACCATGTATCAAGGCGGTTCAAGTACGGGCGTTCGCTACGACCGGTATAACATCTATGCCTCGACCACGAGCAGCAATGAAACGTTTCAGACGGGACCCATCTCGACCAACAGTTCCTGGACCGAGCCCACGAGCGGCATCACTACGACCGGTCCTATCTTCCCTACTACCAATAACTTAGAGCCCGTGGACGGGTACCTAATTCAATTCAAGTATTACAGGGACAGGCTGCGCCTGACGACCTACGATCAGGTTATTCAGGTCCCTGATGACTACCGTGACGTAGTCATCGCCGGCGTGAACGGTTACATCAACGAATACCTCCGCCGGCCTGCCGATGCCCAGCGCTGGATGCAACTGTTCCAGATGGGCCTTGTCACCATGCGCCGCGACCAGAACATGTATCCGAAGTACAACTTCATTCGTACCGACCCGGCGACCATTAACACGAACTACCCGGCGGTTGAAGTCACCGACCCCAGCATCACGAGGACTAACTAAGTGTTTAAGAAACTACTACTTGCAGCCACGGCCCTGTTGGCCCTGAGCGCCCCGAGCTGGGCCACCACGTGCCTGAACGGTTCGAACGGAACCAACGGCTCCGGTGGCAGCGCTCCGGGTGTGCCATGTATCACGAGCGTGACGCCGTTCTATAGTGGCGACCCAACGGCCGTACAGGTGTGTGCGCAGACGAGTGGCTCTGCGGATTTTCTCGTAGAGTTCTACTACACGGTGAACAGCTATGATGCCCCGGACGCAAATAGGTTCTACTACGACCCGACTATGGCGACTAGTCACTGTGGTGTCGTGCGAGGTTTGTTGCCTGGAGCTAAGACGTACGCTGTAGGTGTAGCGTCCTGCGGCGGGGCCAGTCTCGGAGCAGGCACTCCACCCTTTACATGTAAGCGCACGGACCCGAATTACAGTACCAGTCCCTGGGGTAACGGGAACTCGAACGGACTCACGTTCACGACTCCGACGCCTAGTGGCCCTACATTTTCCTGGAACTCCTGGTTCGCGCAGGGGCCCGAGAACATATATCAAGGCTCCTCTGGCCAAGCGGCCATTTCGAATCAATGGGTTAGCGGGTGTTCCTCTGGGGCCACGGGCTGTTCAAGTAGCCCGAACCCTGCATATATCTTTCTGTCTAATGCGACCCTCGACGGTCAGCCCTGTACACACGGACTACCGGTCGAGCCCTGCGGTACCACGGGCGCTAGCATTCAATTCGCTCAGAGCAACTCCGAGAACCAGAGCGCGTCTACAGGTAACTACGATACACCTATTGCGTCCAGTGGTCCCTTTGCGGGGTACCCATTCTGTTCAAATAGTACTCAGGTCATGAACTGCTTCGGCGAGGGCGTGAACTTCATTAGAGTCGCGGTAGGTTCAAGTATGGCCCCTGGGGCGCACAGCCTGGTCGCTACGTTGCAGCCTACGAACTCTAGCCAAGGCACCGGCGGCTTTAATCCCCAGACCATTACATTTAACTTCACGGTGCTAGCAACGCCGACGTTCTCAGTGACCACGCCAGGTTCGTTCCCCTCTATTACTGGGTTCTCGAATTACTGGAAGTACCTTGCGAGCGCGGGCGTAGTTGACGCCTTGCAGCTCATTAATGAAGAGCAGGCACTACCTGGCCAGTACGTTAACGACAACATGTCTAGCTCCCTGACCGTGGGCCCCTACGGACTCTGGAACTATGACGGTGCCAGAGTGGCCTTTGGCGTAGCCGACGAGCTCTCTTGTACCGGTACCAACTGCGGGAACGTGGCCTTTCAAGCCAGTCATGGCTACAGCCTTGGCGATGAGATATGTTCAAATGGAGCAGGTGGTTGCGCCGGAGCCACTACCTGCGAGCTAGTGACCACTACGGCCGGAACTAGTAGCTCCAGTGTTTCCTGTCCTGCTGTCGGTAACACAGTTACTAGCGGTACCGCTCACTTCACGAACATCGGCAACGGGGCCTTTTGGCTCGGAGTCGCCGAACGTATCTATGACCAGTACAGCGACTGGCAACTGTTTCACGATCACTACACCACCGACGAGGAGTGGAACCGGTTCACCGACGGCGACTCTATGCACTGCTTTCGGACCGAGGTATCCTGCGGAGCTGCGTCCCCCGAGACCCGCGCTGTCGAGTTTCACCTCTATCCGTTCTTTAGTCCCTCCGGTGGCTGGGCCAATACCCCCCAGCGAATCATATGGAATTACGTTCAAACGGAACGCGACACGATGCGCGACCGGGAATATGAAATCCCGGCTCTATATAACTATTGGGTCATGTCCGGAACGTATCCCGCCGACCGAGGGGTCGATGAACTTACACCTAGAATTGATTCTGAAATAGGTCAAATAGAAGAGGTTATTAACTACAATCCGCTTGACGGGCATCCATATAACCCCGCGTGCTGCATCGGGTCCCCGAGCTTTGATATGGGCCTGGTAGCAGAGTCCCTTATACATTTCTGGGAAGTTCAGAACTACGAACATGTAACCCCGGACGCTCGTATTCCTGTAGAGGTCAAGAAGCTAGCGGACTGGGCCTACAGTAATGAATGGAACCTGACCGGTTCAGATTATAACTTCCCCTATACGCTCTGGCTATACCCTTACGGTTCCCAGATGTACAACTACGAACAGTCGAACCTGGACATGCTTATGGGGCCTGTGTATACCTGGCTCTGGACGGTCTATGGCTCCTCTTGCACCCTGCCTACTTCAGGCGCTAGTTGTCTCACCGTGGGTGACTTGATGTTCCAGAAGGCCTTCGCAAACACTTGTGGCTCTAGTTGTTCCAAAGAGTTTGTACAGATATATAAATGGACGGCCGATTATATCGGCTGGCGCAGCAACCGGTTCCCCGGAACGGACAGCTCCATTCTCCCGAGCCAGAATCCCTTTAAGGCCGCCGCCACGCCTATCGAACCGTACCCGCAGAGCCAGTATGCTAGTAACGTAAATGTAGCAAACGTTACAGGCACTACCGCTCAAATCACCTGGTACAACACTCAAGCCGTTACAAACACGAAAGTAGCGCTCTGCACATCGCACTTGGACGGGACCTGCGGTTCGCCTATATTAACCACCTGCGGCGCTAACTCACACGTTTCAGGTTCAGACAACCTCTTCCTAAATCAATGCACCGCCACAGGACTAAACCCGAGCACCGGATATTACCTCGCCGTAGGTGGCACCAACGCCAACGGTACCGCAATGTCCAGCTACGATATCCTATATGGCGGAGGCAGCGGACAATGCTACGATAGCTCCGGGTGCAGCAATAGCTTTTGTAACTCCGACCCGCACGAATATGCAGTGTGCACTGGGACTAGCGGGGCCTTGTCTATTACGACCGCTAGCCTGCCTGCGGGCCAGAACGGCGTTGCCTACAGTCAAACGATCTCAGCCTCTGGCGGAACTCCGCCGTACACCTGGTGCGTCGTTGAGAGCCCAAGTCTATGTGACCTAGGCGGTCCGGGTTCTGCACTACCTCCAGGCTTGCGACTAACGGTCTCTTGTTGTAGTACGGCTACGTTAGCTGGTACCCCGACCACGAATGGAACCTACGCATTCACTATACGTGTAGTTGATAATGTAGGTGCAATGGCTACGCATCCGTATTCTATAACGATCTCGAATCCAGCCATTGGCATCACGAGCCCGCTCTTTATCCCTGCGGGGCAGGTCGGTGTCACGTACGGGCCTGTCACGTTTCGCGCGACTGGGGGAACCGGGACCGGTTACATGTATACATGTACCGCTTCCTGTATTACGGGCTTGACCTTGAACAGTAGCACCGGCGTTCTCACGGGCCGGCCTACGGCCCCTGGGACCTATAGCCCTGTGATTCATGTAGTGGACTCTGGTTCAAATAGCGCGGACCATACATATAACAATGTAGTTATAGCCCCTCCCATTAACCACTTCCGGTTCACGCAGAGTGGTGGAGGGCGTGTGTCAGGGGGAGCGGTGATTCACTAATGGCCTGGTACGATACCCCAATTCGCCCGTACGACCCGGTCATTGAATACGACCGGGACACGGGGAGCATTCGATACTATAGGGACAACTTCTCCGGTAACGGGCAGAACTCGTTCGTCCAAGCCCCCGCGCAGCCACAGGACATCTTCGAAGCCCTCGTGAACTGTATGCCAATTATGCGGGGCACCCTAGACAAGCGCCGTGGGTACACGTACATTAATACATTGCCCGCCGCAGCTCAGCACAGCTTCGAGTACCAAAGCGACTCGCTATTCGTGCGACGGCTGCTCTGGTCTCAGCAGGATGACGGAAGCGCCGGGGTGAACATAACCGCGACCAACGAAGACGGTTCTACGTTCATTTCAAATCTATTTGCCCTTGGGGCCTATAGTTCTATGCTATACACTCCTCCCCATTGCGTCTGTTCCCGCGACTACGAATACATTAACATTCCGGTTGCCCGCGGAAACACTAGCAACCCGAACGTGTGCTTGAAATGGAACGGCCACAGCTTCACGGATATCTCGAACTGGGGCATGGCGGCTCCGCCTGACGCAGCCGGAATCACTAGTACCTCTAGCTCCGGAGCCATTACATTAATTTATGGCCGGAACTATTTTATTACATACAACAACAGTTTCACGGGGCACTACTCGGACCTGAGCCCGGTCTCGGCGAGCACGGGGCCATTGACCGCAAAGGAAGTGGTACTTGATTTGTCCGGGGATTCTACACCAGCCGACTCCCAGGTCACGGACTTGATTATCCTTGCGACAGCGGACGGGGGCGACGAGACGTTACTGTACTTCGTTGCCTCCGTACCGAAGGGCACTACTACATATACCGACAATACCGACGAGCCTACGTTACTCGCGAACCCTGTCTATCAAGAGACAGACTCCTTTGGGAACAATTTCGGTGTGGCGGACAATACCCCGCCCCCTCAATTAACGGGTAGCCTTACGGTTACCTACCCATTGGTTCATAATGGTCGTCTGTTCCTGGCCGGGAACCAAAGTATCTTCTTCAGTAAGGCGCTCGCGGACTTGACTACAAGTACCGGCGTCATCGCTGGAAAATGGGAAGAGTCCTGGCCCGCTTCGTATGTAATGACCGTGTCAAGCGAGGCCGAGTTCATTACGGGGCTCCTCTCTGACGGCGTGAGCCTGTACATCGGTACGAATCAGCATATACGCCGGGTGACAGGCGACGGTCCTACGGGTACCAACCCCTTCGTTCTCCCGCAGGTCATCTTCAATAACGTAGGCGTCGTGAACCAGGAAGTCTGGCAGAAGGTTTACCAACAGGGACAACCTGTAGGCTGTATGTGGCTGACGCCGAATCTACGTGTTATTGGTTCAGACTTCAGTACATATAGGGACCTGGGCACGCCCGTACAGGACATCTTAAACACCATCAATACCGCCGTGTTCACGGACGCTACCCCCGGCGTTTGCTTCGCTGGCTACTTCGGCGACGAGAGCTATGACATTTACTTGCTAGCGGTTCCGACCGGAGACAGTACCGTAGCCAATACGGTATTAATGTATGACCTTCGGAATAACCAGTGGCACACCTGGTCCCTAGCGAACGGCGTCGAGGTCCCCACTACGTTCCTATACAACCTGGCCCAGAATGGAACTACGAACTGGTACTTTAACACGAGCGACCATAGCCTATACCGCTTTGACGAAACTACACAGTTCGACCGGAACTTGACCGCGAATCCTATTCCTGTCGCCGCTACCGTAGTCTCCGCCTGGATGCACATGGGTATGCCCGTGGACCGCAAGTGGTTAAACGAAATAGAGGTCCTTAGCGCGGACCCGAACTTAAAGGTCACTGTAGACGGCGCTAGTACTACAGATGACTTTAACTTTCCCTTTCTATTGAAAGGGAACAGTCCATTAATTTTGAGTCCCTTCGGAACCTACAAGGTCTTCCTTGCGGTTACAGAAGCGCCCGCGAAATTCAGGTACTACCGTTTCACGTTCTTCTCCGAGACTGTTGACCTATTAAACACTAGCTTCCTCGGTGGCTACAATATTGAAGCCATACCGATTCATAAACTCTAATGCCTCTTTCAATTCCAGCCGACGGTGACGCTAATGGAATGCTTAGTACGCTTCGGACCACGCTTGAGCGTTGGGCCCGAAGGTCTGAAGCACGTATTGGCTTGGCGGAAACCCGCAACAAGGGGCAGCAAACACAGCTTGAAGGTCTAATCAATCCCGTTCGACAACTGGGCGCTTCGGCAATAGCCTCGGGTGTTCAGAGTTACTGTAACGGAACGCCCGCAGATGCGGGGTTCTATACGCTCCCGTCCGGGCTCATAGTTCAATGGGGGTCCTACGTTTCCGGCGGTTCACAGACCGGTAACGGCGACGAGATACCTTTTCCTACCGCGTACCTACACGCCGTGCTCTCCATTCAAGTAACTGAATCCCACGCTGGAACCAATTGGCCCTTGGGGGCTCCGGCTATCCATGCTGCAAGTTTTAGCTCCACCCCGCTTACGTCTTGGTTACATTACTGCGATACTTGGGACGCCGGTACCTGGACGCCTGCGGGTAATTCATACTCCTGGATTTCCCTTGGATTCTAATGATTATCAATGAACTACTAAATAGCCCCGTAAGCTACGGCCTTGTTGCCGGATTGATCTTGTATATTTACAAGCGCTTTCGCAGTGCCGACATACAAAGCGTTTTTATTCACGACGTGGCAACTAACCATTTGCCGCATATTCAAAGTGCACTGGAGCTTATCGCCAAAGCAATTGGTGTTGAGCTACCAGCTTCGCCGCCTATTCGGTTCATTTCAACGAAGGACTTCACAGATAAAGAGGGATAAGCAATGCATACAATTAGACTCGCTACAACGGAAGAAGTAGAAGCGCTCAAGGACCATTCGGATTTACAGTTCGCGCAGGCAGTGTATAGCTTCGGTTCAGGTAGGGCGACGTATAGGTTAGCCCCGGAGGTAGACCCCGTAGACTACGGGTCCCTTAGCAACTCCGAGAAGCGGGCATTTATGACCCTACTTGAAGGCCACATGCGGCTCTCGGGGCTACAAGCATACTACTTTAACGTTCCAGCTAATGAAGAGTTCGCGCAGTATAGGAAAGTAGTTGAAACATGGGGGGCGCAGAAAGTTTCGTTGGAGCCGGAATTCCGGTACAAGAAGAGCCTTAATGTCAACCAAACAGCAGACTAATAGCACTGAGAGTAATCAACTGCAGTTCAATCCCCAGTCTCTGGGGACCTATGGTTCCTTGCAAGGGAACATAGGCAATACGTTGAACCAGTTCATGCAGAACCCGCTTACGAGTTCGTTCTTTAATCAGCGCGTGGGGATGGGGAATAAGCAGATTTCCCAGATGCAGGCGGGGAATATGCAAAGTTTCCTGCAGAACTTTAAGAACCAGGGGTTCACCGGTGCAGCGCCTAGCGCGTTTCTACAGAGTAACTTGGCCAATATGGCCCGTGGCACCAGCGCTCTGAAGAGCAATAACTTCATGAGCCAGCTCTTTAATGCGAATCAGATGCAGCTCGGAGCGACAGGTCTGGCGCAGAGCTATCAGCCACTGTTCACGGGGAGTAATAGTCAAGGCCAGAGTACACAGATGACTAGCGGTACAGGTACTTGGCTGCCACAGTTGCTGGGGAGTCTTGGCGGGGCTGCGTTGGGCGGATTGACTGGGGGCCTGTTTGGCGGCGGCTCTAGTAGCGGTGGCTTTCAACCTAGTGATATAAATAGCCTCCCTACGAATCAATCTGGTATGGCCGGAACCGTACCTGGTATGTTCTCTTCCGTAGGCCCCAGCCCTACCATGAACCCCTTTATATTCGGACAAGGATAACGTATGGCCGGTGAAATGTACAATGCAGGTCTGGGCGGGTTGCCATTCGGTGGTATGTTAATGGACCCGCAACAGGCTATTCAGATACCGCAATCTCGACAGCTATCTGCACGGAGCCTACAGGGTATGCGCGAGTTCTCGCTCTCGCAGCGGCTGGCCCACCCCTTTGGCATGTTTCAAAGAGGGGGCGGAGTGCCTCGTGGAGCCTACGGTCGTGGCATGGGTCCGATGGACCTGTCCACTGGCGTGGACCCCAGCACCATGAACGTGCAGATGTTGAATAATCTGTTGGGGCAGTACGGCCAGAGCCTACCTGAGAACCCCCGACAGAACGCGTTTCTGCCTGACACGGGTTTCTTCGGGAACCATCCGCGGCTTGCGGGGGCCCTCGAAGGCGCGGTGTTCGGCGGAGCTAATACCGGCCCAGCGTCTACCGTTGGCGAGGGGATTAGCAACGCGCTACGTGGTATGCTTTCAGGTAATGCGGAACGTTCACGGGTTATTAACCAACAGTTCACAGCCCCGTTCGCTATGGCTCAACAGGTACAGAACTTGCGGCGCGGGCTTCATGAAGATGAGGCTACAGTGCAGCGGGCACGGCTTGAAGGTGCACAGGCGGATTACTACGGCAATAAGGAAAGTATCGAACGGGACCGTATCACGTCGCAAGAGACCATCGCCGCTAATAAGGCGCAAGCTGCTGCTGCTGCTGCACAAGGCCGTTACTTCATGCAGCAGAGTAAGATGGACGACGGGCACGCTTCTGTCTTCCGTGAACTTGGCTATGACCCGTTCCCGACTGATGCGAACGGTAGCATTACAAGTCCGCCCAAGGAACAGTGGGCCGCCGTCAACCAACTTATTCAGGACCGGAACGTAGGTAAGGCGAGCGCCGGAGCCAGAGTCTCGGCTGCCGCCGCGGGTGACCGCCAACAGGCTAACTTCGACCACTCCGACGAAGCGAAGGCCCTTGACGGTTCGTACCTAAAGGCCACTACTCCTCTCGATGAACGTATTTCGGCCCTAGAGTCCGCGGGTATGCCCCACTCTATCAAGGACGCCAAGGACCCCCGGAACTGGGATACATATAACACTAAAATATACGGCGATGCCCGTGGCAAGTGGGAACAGCAGAACGGCGTCTCGAACCCGCAGCCTATGCCCGGACGGACTCCTAAACGTGGCTCTCCGCGTTCCTCGGCCCCTCCCAAAAAGGGCTCTGCCGCTGACGCGGTGAACAACTTTTTGAATAGTAACGCCCCTCAGCAAGCGGCTCCGGCTGGTTCTCCCACATCCCAAATGTACATGCAACCGAACCAAATCCCGCAGCAAGCCATGCCGTTTGGCTTCGTTCCGGGTATGCTGGCGAACTTTATCGCCGCGGGAGGGAACGCTCCGTCGTTCATTTCCCCTAACATGACCAAGCCGTAACGAGGTTCGATGGCTATTACTCCGCCGCAGTTCCCGAATGATACGGACCCCAATGAGGTAATGAGCCTCTGGGACCAGATTTCCAAGCACCAGAAGTTTACCTCTCTGGGGCCGCAGGAGCAGTCTGCCTTCAGGCAGCAGTTCTTTCGACAGAACGTTCTAGGTAACAACGCGTTTAAGCAGTACGGCCGCGAGAAGCCCCAAGACATGGAGAATTTTTCGCGAGCCTTTTTTGCGCCCGAAACGCAAGCTATCGCCAAGATGGCAGGGCGCGCACAGGCTGTACAGGACCTGTACCCGCAGACGTTCGCAGAGCACTTTACGAAGTCGCCGATTCCTATGGCGCTAAATGCCGCGGGACTCCCGACCTCTATGGATATCCCTGAAGAGCACTACATTGCCAGGGGTGTCGCGCACGTAGCGGAAAATTTATTGACGCCGGTTAACACGGCATTAGGTGCTGCCACTGCTGGAGCGGGCGGCGTTCTAGGCGAAGGCGGGACCCTATTCGGTCAGAGCGTAAAGGGTCTAGGCCTTAGCGCTCGCGCTGTTCGTGGTGTACAAGCTGCGGCTAGCACGGGCTTCGCGGCCCAGATGGGCGAAGGGACCATTGAGAGCGCGGAGCAAATCAAGGCACTACATAGACTCGCTAGTCAGGCGGAAGCCGCTGGCGACCATGAAGCTGCGGGGCATTATCGTAACCTTCGTAACCAAGCCATCGTAGAGGGCACGGCGAACCTGGGCATGTTCGCAGCCTCTGCGAAGCACGGGTACACGGAGGGCAAGAGCGCGTATCTGGACAACCCGACGTTTGAGGAGGCTCAGAAGCTCCGGAACCTAGGGTACGCGGACCCGAACAACTTCTCCGTGAATGACGCCGCTCGGGCTATCAAGGGACGCTTTGTGACCCCTTATGCCCCAGCTCCTGCGGAGTACCCTGAACCGACCAAGGCCCAGAAGGCTACGGACCAGCTAGGAACTCTGTCTCAGATCGAGACGGCCCTGAACCAGGTCACAGGCACCGGTACCATGAAGCGCGTTGAGCTGCGCAAGATGGAGAAGCTCCTAGGACTAGATGAACTCAAGTACCATAACTTAACCGACGACCAGCAGCAGGCGCTCCAGAGCATCGAGCCCGGCGCTCGTACGGACTTGATGTTCAACATGTTCGTGCGCGACAGGATTGGTGAACGGCTCAAGGGGCTCCGCGACGAGGCCATTAAGCGTGCTACGCCTGAGACCCCGACGCCTAGCCCGGCTGGAACCATTCACGCTACTCAGCTAGAAGATGTGGCCCAGACCGTAGGTAAGGGCGCTGCTGTAGACCTCCTGAAGAAGGCGGTCAAAGACCGTACGGACTTGGCTCCTGACCAGCAGGCGGAGCTGTACATTCGTGCGCTGGCTACGTATATCCTGACTCCCGAGGGCGAAGGCGCTAGCCCCCTCGACGCAGCTACTAAATTAATCAATGAAAAGTCACAGATCAACCCTCAAGATACCAAGACCGAAGCCGGTACTCCACCCGTCGGAGCGGCCACGGCGGCTCCCCAACAGCCTCTTGCACAGGGGCCGGAAAAAGTAAACACGCCTGTAACCACGGACCTGAATCCGGCGGATGAGCTCGCGGCCAAGAAGGCTATCTCGGACGCTATACGTGCGAACGCGTCCCTGACTGGCCCCCAGCGTATGTCGCTGGCTAAGCAGTACATTAACCGGTACCGGGACCTGGTTCACTCTGGTCACGAGAACCCGCTCGGAGAAGTTATGCGCCACCTGAACCCGAAAGAGTTCGGGATGCCGGCATTGAACTTCCGGTCTAAGGCCGAGGAGCTAGCGCGTAACGAACCGCGGATACCTGAGAAAGCGTCCGGGGACCAGATGCTGCGGAGCTTAGTGAATGCGGGCGTGAGCCCCGAGGAAATTAAATGGACCGGCCTCGATACCTTCCTACGTGAAAAGGGGAAGACTTCAAAGAGCGAGGTCGCGGAGTACCTAGCCAATAATCGAGTTACTATAGAGGAGATTAGCAAAAGCGAGACTAACGCTCAAACCCCGTTGGCACAAGAATACGCGCGACATAGGGAGCGAGCCGGAGCATTAGCAGCGCACTTATATACCGCTATAAACGACATAGACCAGCAAATTAACCACGAGGAGTACGGACCGGCACACGCTGCTAAGTGGCGTTTGCGTATAGAAAACCATATGGAGTTCCGAGAGCCGGACTCTGACTTCGCGTCTCTCACAGAGCTTCCACGAAACGTTGCTCCGCGCTCGTTAACTTTGCATAAGTTATTGCTAGAAGTCGCTGATGCCCAAAAAGAACTAAAGGAACACGACGCTTGGATACAAGCCAATGCCGGCGATGTATTTACCGATTTGCCTACCTACGAACAATACACCCTCCCCGGCGGAAGTAACTATAGGGAAGTGTTGTTTCAGAGACCTATGTCCGAAGCTGCGGTGCGAGTGGACTCGGCCAATAGAGCTGGACGGCCCGGTGCGCCCGAAGACATTGACGAATGGAAGGGTGTCTACCGTGGCCCCCACTTCAACGAGCTCAACGTGCTTGCGCATGTACGCCTGAAGGACCGGGTTACCCCTGACGGGAAGAAGGTATTGTTTGTAGAGGAAGTGCAGAGTGATTGGCACCAACACGGGAAAGGTTCCGGATATGCTGTACCCGGAGCTTTAGACGCCGCTACAGAAGAGCTTCACTCTAAACGGAACGAAATTGCAAAACATTGGAATGGCGCAAAACAATATATCTCTGAGCTTCCCGATTTACTTCGTACGGCTTTAGAGCGAATTACGGGCACGCAATTTAGGCCTGAGAGTGGCTTTGAGCCCGCTCGTACACGTACGGCTTTAGGACTATTAGAACACCCTTCAGAATTGCGCGCAACAGCTTACCATAAAAAGATAGGGAGTCTAGATCATATATCCGATACGGACATGGCCCATTTTGCGGACGGTCTTCGTTCTTATGTAGAGCGCGCAAATGATGCAACTGATCTCGAACAAGAATTAGAAAGCAAATTTTATAGGTTACAAGGTGCTCCGCCTGACGCCCCCTTCAAGTCCAACTGGCACGAACTCGTAATGCGGCGGGTACTCCAAATGGCCACCGAAGGCGGGTACGATAAAGTTGCGTGGACTACAGGAGAGCAACAGGCTGCACGTTACGGTGAACATATACAGGGCGAAGCCCATGGATTCCTATATGATACAGTAATCCCCCAGTACTTAAATAAGTTTGGGAAACGGTTTGGGGCACGCGTAGGCACTACCGATATTGAAACCCGACCCGGTGTAATGGCTCCCAAGCCTGAGGGCGGCTTTGCCTATGAAGGCAATGAAACCGCTAAGGTGCACTCCCTCGACATCACTCCCGAACTCCGTGCTGCCCCACAGGTCAAGCGCCCTTACACCTTCGGTATGCCCTCCCGCGAAACTCGCTTCGAGCAGCACCGGGAGATAAGCCAGGTCCTCGAACGTGCCGCCCAGAAGTCCGTCGAAACCTCCGGCATGGACCTTCACTACGAGGGCTCTATGGACGGCCTCACTTACTATACAGACCCCGTCACTGGCTCTACGCTTGCCCAAGAGCACCGCGAGGCTGCGTCTGGCCCCGAGTCCGTTCGGGCGCATGTACTAGAGAGCCGCGCCAAGTTCGAACGCTACGCGGCCGCCAAGGCCAAGGGGGCGTCAGCGATGCCGGAACGTTGGATTGATCGCATCCCCGGCACCCTTCGCCCCATCCTAAAGCGTATGCCGGGTCTCACGAACGCCCTGTTCGATATGACCCCGGACCGCGCCATTCGTATCCTCGCGGCGAACGTGAACCCGGCCCTCCGTGACGCTATGCTCGTTGCCAAGACGGACCTCTTCGCTGGCACCTATGACTCTATGCGCGAGCTCGGTCTCTATAAGCCTATGAACGAAACGAGCCGGGCGGCTATCAAGGTTCGCGCTCGTGGGAAACTAGAGCGCTGGCTACTGAACAATGAACTCACAATGGACCAAGTGGCTGCCCACGAGTTTGGGCACCGGCTATTTGATAAGTATGGCCCAACCCTACGTAGCGGATTGAACCTCTACAAGTTCTACCCCAAGGCCGTTGATGAAGTAGTTAAATTATACGGTGACCGTTGGGACGGGCTCACAGAGTATGAACGCCAGCACGAACGGTTCGCGAACGCCTTCGCACATTACTATATGGGACTAGAGGGGGATTCCGCCGGTTTCGCCCGTGCTCTCAACAACTTACCGACCTCTGTACGTGCAACAGCTATGGCCCTTGAAGGCCAGGGTTCTATGTTCGAGTCCCCGCACGGAGCCTACAGGCTCTCAGACCTTCAGTACCGTAGCGCTATCGGTATCCCCAACATGGGTATGCCGCCCCGGAACCCCATCGCCTCCCTCGGCCGGGCCCTGTCTGACGAAGAAGTCGCGAAGGTAACCGGCCGCAAGTACACCGGCGAGCTCCGTCGTGACAAGGTCGCCCTTGATTACCAGCTCCGCGGCTGGATTAAGAAGTTCTCCGGCTACGGTCTCAACGACTATCTGAACTTCATGGATATAGCTGATGACCGAACGGGACAAACGTCCCTAGCGGCTATGGCCCCCGAAGACCGTAACATCGTCTCCCAGCTCCGAGACATGGTCAAGGAACGCCGGGATATCATTGAACAGCAGGGCTATGCAGACACTACGAACTGGGTCAATGAATACTGGCCACGCCTGTTCAAGGGCCAAACAGGTAACACCGCGCTCGCCCGTATCATGGGAACCCGAGCTCCCCTCGCTGGCTCCAAGCGCTTCATGAAAGCGACCTCGCATCCGACTGCCCGCGAAGCGGTTCTCAACGGTGCCGAGCCGATCACGTACAACCCCGTCGAGCACATGCTCGCTACGCTGTACGAGATGGACAAGTACATTAAAGCGAATGAATGGAAGCTGGAGCTCAAGGACAAGGGAGTCACGGAGTGGTATAAAGGTTCCACCCCTGGCCGACACCAAGGCGTCCCCGCCGACTGGGTCCGAATCAATGACTCTATATTCAACCCGTGGCGCAAGACGGCGTCAGGGGAGCTCGCTCCCGCAGGCGCTTGGTACGCCCACAAGGACGCGGCCAAGATCATTAACAACTACCTGGCCCCCGGCCTCCGGGGCAACCGGGTCTTCGACGCCGTCCGGGAATACGGTAACACGTTGAATCAAGCCCAGTTAGCCTGGTCCGGATTCCACTTGGCGTTCGAGGCCATCAACACTTCAATGAACGACCTAGCGCTTGGAATGGACAAGACGTTCCATTTATCCGGTGGCCAGACCCTCGATGGCCTCAAGCTCATGGGCCGGGCCTTTATACCTCTGGCCTCCTTTGCCCACCAGTACCGGCTCGGCGACCTCATCAAGTCCGAGTACCGTGACGCGGGCTCGAACCCGCACTTAACTAACTTAACGAACTGGCTCTCCGAAGCGGGCGGTGCTGTCGAGCAGGACCCCTTCTGGCGTCAGGACGGCATCAAGCAAATGAAGCGGGCTTGGAAGGACGCTAACTTCTCTACAGGCAAGGGCGTAGCTAGCTACGCGAGCCTGTTCCCCAAGGCCTTCAAGGCATTCAATGAAGGCTCCAGCTACCTAGTCATGGACCATATCGTCCCGCGCCTCAAGGCCGGTGCCTTCGCTGATCTCGCTAGCGCGAAGCTACGTGATCTAGATGCCCGTGGTATCACGGACCGGACCTACATTGCCCAAGAGATGGACAAGGTCTGGGACTCTATTGATAACCGCATGGGACAGCTTGTCTATGACAACCTGCACTGGAACCGGACCGTCAAGGACCTGGCGATGCTCTCTGTTCGTAGCGTCGGCTGGAACATCGGTACGTTCCGGGAGGCTGTGGGCACTACAGGTAACCCCGGCGCACTTCTTGACACGTTACAGTTCCTCCGCGGTAAGGGGGCCTTTACCCCGAAGATGGCCTACATGGTCGCGCTACCGATCATCGCCGGTTACTACGGTGCCATGTATCAAACGCTCCGTACCGGCCAGTGGCCCCAAAAGCCCCTTGACTACTTCTACCCCCAGACCGGTGAAGCCGCTGTCGGTGGTAAGCCAGAACGCGTCGCAGTCCCCAGCTACATGAAAGACGTGTTCAGCTATGAGCACAGTGTCACTGGCACCCTCGTGAACAAGCTGCACCCGGCTATCCAGCAAATGTACCAACTCTGGACAAACAAGGACTTCTACGGGACCGAGATCGTGCATCCTGGCGATTCCTTCTTCGATAAACGTATGGCACAAGTCAAGTATCTTGGGCGGCAGTTGGCCCCTGGCTCCCTGGCGTTCGAGAACTACCAGCGACGTAAGGAGGCCACGGGCTCCGCCTTCGAAGGCGGCTTCGAGTCATTCATGGGAATCACCCCGGCCCCTGCCTACGTGGGTTCGACGCCCGCCGAGGACCTCGCCTACCAGCTCACATATCACAGTAACGTACAGACCCCGGCGCAAGCCGAGCACTACCACAACGTGGATAAGATCAGGAACCTATATGCTACCGGTAAGCTAAAGGATGAAGAGCTCGACTCGGCCCTGGAGAAAGGCCTCATCACAGGCAAGGACCTGAACCGAATCGTGGAGGAGTCCAACGAGTCTCCATTAGTCCGCCACTTCAAGAGCCCAACCATCACCCTCCCCGATGCCCTGAACATCTATCGCATCTCCAACGAGCAGGAGCGCGTAGAGCTCCAGCCCTACATGTACAAGAAACTAAACTCTTTAGAAAAGTACCCCGAGCCACAGCAGGAGGAACTAGAGAAAGAGTTCGAGGAGCTAGTTAAATGAAACACCGCGACACTGTCATATACAAATACCGCAAGTCCTTCGAGGACTATACACATAATACCGCCACCGTCCGGACCTACAGACTCTACTGTGCCTGCCTAGCGCGGTTCTTCGCGCTGTTCTGGTTCCGGGCAGAGCCGGACCACGTCACTAGTTTCGACGTGAAGGACTACATCATTCGCCGTCAGCGCCAAGGTCGAGCCAACAGTACCATTAACTATGAGCTCTCCGTGCTCAGATGCTTCTGGAACTGGTTAATGGAGCACGACGTGGCGAGCGCTAACCCGTTTGCTAGTGTCATACTTGACACAGTGCCTACAAACCACACCCCTGTCACGGAGGATACATATAGAGCTATACTTGAATCCTGCGAGTTACCTGTAGAGCGGCTCCTCATTACCTTAATGGCCGCGACGCCATTGAACGGGACCGAGCTGTCCGCTCTTGACTGGAGCGATATAGACCTACAGTCTAGCACTATATTAGTCCGAGACAAGTACATCCCCCTACGCCCGCAGGAGGTTACATTCCTCCGTGAATTCAAATCCTTCGGTCGCGTGTTCGCGGAGTATGCGAACAATCAACGTATGCTACTGGCCAAGTTCCGGCGCATTACGCAGCGCGCCGGATTCATAGGCGTAACCCAGAAGGCCCTCAAGGATGGTTACGTACGTATGTTATTCCGAGCGGGAGAGACCGTAACCGTCTAAGTGAACCCCAGAAACACGAAAGCCCTACCGTGATTGGTAGGGCTTTTTTGTGCGTTCAGGTTGGCTATTTATTTGGCTATATGCGCTAGCACCTTAGCTCGCATATACTCTAATCCTACATCGTCTCCTGTTATAGAGAGATTAGGATTCGCGGCGCGTCTAAATGTACTGTCCAACGCCCGCGCTTCATCTTCGGTTTGTACTCGAAGTTCTTGTGTATAGGGTGCAACACGCTCAATAAATACATTATATGTAGAGAACTCGTGCTCTAGTTCGAATATAACTTTGTTGAGCGCCCAAGAGTAGTCTTTACCACAACCGTAGATTAGACCAGCGGCAAGGGGTTGGTCTGCTATAGCATAATCAACCTTGCCCTCCAATCGCTTAATCCAATCATAGTGCAACCCGGTCAAGAGCACCTGATTATCTAGGCTTCGTCCGTCGTAGATAAAGTGCCGAGCCGGTTCCCCTACAAGTTCCACAGAGTGCCCAAGGCGCTTTAGGTGGTAGTACAGAAATGCAGCCGCGGTAGATTTACCTGCCCCCGGTCCGCCAAAGAATTGAAACAGTAACACTAATATACGTCTCCGTTTTCCTTGATCTTAGTGTCCTCGTACGGAGCCACTATGCGCCGGTAGAGCTCTAGCTTACAGCACTCTAAGGCACCAATGGCATCGGCGAAGGTACGATACCTAGGTTGTGGTCCAAGGTAACTTAGCACAACTTGTGTAAGACAATAGTTAAGCGCCCCCGGATTACCCGGCTCTAGGTTATCAGATATCTCTAGTGTCTTACGTTCTTCCTTCGTTATGTACGGCATCTTTCACCCTATCGTCCATCTCCGGATGCGTTCTAGTAAACTCCATTAACGTGAAGCAGCCCCAAGCGGCGTGGCACAAATGGGTCAAGCCGGACTCGGGGTCCAGGTCCTCCCCTCTCCAAAAGGCCCACAGGTGCCGCATGATCGCTGCGAAGATACGACCCCACTTGAATCCGCCCCGCCAGTTGTTGTCTGCATACTTCTGTGCCCCGAAGGTGTATACTTGAGCTAGCTGACTGAGCGGCCACTCAGGTACAAGATCGTACCTGAGTTTTCCGGTGTCGTGCTTAATTCCCGAGGGGGTACAAGTAGTGTCGCCAGAGGATTGCAAGGGCGTCTTCTGTAGTTTCACAGTAATGGGACACACACTCCTTTACAAAGGGATGGTTACGCATAAGCAAATTGTCGCTACTGGCCACGGCAACTACAGGCGTATGCTTCTCCCACGCCCACGCTAGTTCCATAATTGTTCCGGTTAAGGGCCGCTCGGAGCCGAAACGCTCTAGGTGTACAAGTATCACATCCGCGGCACTAACGTCCGCGTAGTCGCGTTGAATGATATCGCGACTAGTCAACGCCGGGTCCGTGATACCCCCGTCCTTACTGGTCTTGGCAAGGTTCTCTTTGCCGCGCATGGGTGAGAGTACCGTAGCTCGGGCTGACAGAACCGGCGCTACCTGCTCCCGCCACTTCAACGACTCCGGGTGCTCGGTACTAATGAGTCCCGCTAAATAAATACAAGGTTTACCCACCGTATACTTTCCCTCCGTAACTACACTTCCCGCCGATACATATAACGGGATATACATTAAACGTACCGTCGCCACGGAACTCTACCACTCCAAATCCATTCAACCACGCTGTAGGCTTATTGCGAAGGTAGCCGGGGTTCACGTTCCCAAGGATTGGCATACACCAGCTCTGCCACTTTTGCGTCTCATCATGCGGCAGCACCTTTGTGAAGCTCTGCGGACTATGAACGTGTCCGTACACTACATTCGCGCAGTAGCTCTCGACGGCCTTCTTACTATGCATTACCCCTGCTTGATTGCCGATTCCAGTAAGTGTCTCGCCGTGGATAAATGTAAGGAAGCCTTTCTTAAAAGACTTACCGCACGGGACGAACTGCCATCCTCGCTCACTAAGTTCCAACGAGCCTGGGCTATCAGAATATAGGCTCGGGCCACGTTGAATTCCATCGAGTTCCGGTTGTTCTTCGACAAGCTGTTGCTCCCAGTTGTCGTGATTGCCCTCAATCCAAACTTTCGTGATATCGCCCAATAGGCCATCCAACGGGTCAAGCACCTTCTTAACAAACTGTTCCTCTTCCTTCTTGTAGGCTCCCTTGTCCCGGAGCATCGGTTTCCCGCGAGTATGGTGGCTGATGCAGTCATTACTGAACTGGTCCCCACCGAATATGAACCCATCGACATCGTTCTGTTCAATGAACGACAGGAGCGCTTTATATGTACTCCAGTCCGTATGCGGAAAGTGCATATCGTAACAGAGGACGTACGTTTCTTGCTTCTGCTTATTTGGCATAGTTATCGACCAACTCGTTGATACATACCTGAAACGAGTTTAATTTCCTTTGACATAAGTAGTGACGTTAATGCCCTCTCGACCTCTTGGGCGGGAGCGAAGTTCCGCAGCGCCCGGTGAATTGTGACGGGGTTCGTAGGTTGGTTTCCCACGGCTTCAAATACTTTAGCTAGCAACTTGCCCGCCGGGCTAAATGGAACTACTACTTCCTGGAGCCTACGGGAACTATAGTTATATAGTTCAATCGCGCACTCGATGTCCTCTTTAGTAATCGAGTTCCGCAACGACGAGATCGCCAGAAGCATCGAGAGCCGTAAGACGAATTCCCCCGCCCTGGCTGAGAACGGACTTAAGGCACCAGTTAAAGGCATCTGCGTCTGATACCATATTGAATACGCGTCCCGTGCCGTGGGGTTGTGATACCCCATCGGGCCATGATGTAAGTCGGAAGCTAGCAGGAACGTCCGCTTCACTTCATCGCGTTGTTTCTCTATCTCTATCCATTCTTTTGCACTCAATGCGGTCTTAGGGTCCGCTACCCTTTGCCGTTTGTGGTCCTCTTTGACAATAAGGAAACGTGCCAAGAAACCACCAGTCGCAGCGCTGTCAGGTAGCTGATCTTGGAGCCATTCAACGGTGCTACCACCAGTGACAGCCACACTAGGGTTCTTAACGATAATAATGTCAGAGCTCCTAGTACGGCGTTCAACAGTAGGCTCATAATCAAGCAACTGTGTAACATACGGAATCATTCCTTCCATGTACTTGCTGCGGGAAAAGAAGTTCGCCAGTTCGCTGGCAAAGATCATCGCGTGCGGGTCCACTGAAAGATCGTCATGCAGCTTCTCCGGCGTCGCTGCTCCGTTCACGAACTGCGGCTTGAGCTCTACAGGTAGGGAGTCCAGGAGCGGCTTCCCTATCTTGAGAATGGACGTAGACTTGCCAATACCACTAGGTCCAATAAGAAGAAGATTAACCATTGGGAAAAGGGTATGCGCGTCTTGGTCAAACCATACCTTACGACCGAGAGCAGCACCCAACATAGACATGCTGCTAAACAACATGTACGCGTTTGGCGGTTCTGCGGTCGGGAACGCCTCGACCCACTTTCGGAATAAAGACTCTCTAGGAACTTTTTTTACGATTCCCAGGTCTGGGTTTAGCATTACTCTCCAAGATGGCCTTTTGGAGACGGCGCAACCGTCTCCAATCGGCCTGACTTAGTATCTCAAACGGTTCGAGCTTAGTTAATAAGCACGTCGGGGGGGGCACTGGCATCAGCCTTCTGGGTCTCTAGGCTCTTCTTCGCGGCGCTCCGGGCTTCATTGAAGCGAACCGCTTCGGCCATTCTCATGTCGGCGTTCGTAGCGAGTTCCTCTACATGAAACCGTTCCGTTACATGAAACAGCCCCTTCTCGCCCTGTACTGGTCGGCGGACCAGAACGGTCAGGCCCGACAGGTCCGGGAATTCCGAGGTCTCTTTCGTGTCATCGACCCGGAGCACTACGACTGGCTCCTCTGTAGTTCGAATGAAAACAAGATCAGTTGCTTTAATCACTATTTCCCTCTCTTAGGTTCATGGCATCGGCACTTACACAGCGGTTCAATAACCGTAAGCGACCGACTGTTATAGTTAAGTATACGTCCGTCACATAGTTCACAGTGCCCGTCTTCACACGGGCGGCTAATTTCTCTACTTACCATACTCTTCACATTCCCCCCAACTAGGCCCAACCTTGATGCCGATGGGGATACTAAATCCCCCAAGCTGCGGCCACGCTTGCTCCATGACTGTCTTGACTGTATGAATCAAGTCGTCCTCGATCTCCGGAGGATATTCAAATAGCAAGCTATCGTGAACTTGAAGCAATAGTTCCGCCGGCCTCGGTAGTGGGATAACAACCTGGGCGACCCTCTGCGCAAGCTCCAGAGGCCACGCTATTCTCTCGTACATCAGGGCTATCATAGCCCTGAAGATTATATCCGCGGCGGTTGACTGCGGCAGAAACGACAGACTCTCCGTGAAGTATGAGGATGTGTAGAACCACCGCTTCCGCCCAAAGGGGGTCGTTAATACACTGTCTCTCTTTGCGCGCTCGGCGCACGAGTTCTGCCAAGTGATCGTTGCTCGGATGGCGCTTTTCCATTTGTCGTGAAGTTCCTTAGTTTCCTTTAGATCAAGGTCATTGATAAGGGCGATTTTCTTTGAGCCCTCGCCGTAGTTCGTTCCGTGAACAATGCGCTTCGCTTTAATGTAAGGGGACTCGTTGTCACTAGATTTCTCTACTTCGTCGTAGGGGACTCCCATGAAGAGGCTAGCCGCATACTTATGCTCACTGAACTTAGGGTCTCGTACGAAACGTTCAAGACGCTCGTGATCTCCTGCAAAGTAGGCGGTAAGTCGGTTTTCAATTTGAGAGTAATCGACTTCAAGTATTTTCCATCCGGCATGGGACGGCACGTAAATGAATCGAGTTGACTCTGGGATATTCTGGAGATTAGGGTCCGAAGAACTGAGTCGTCCAGATGCGGTCCCGTGTACATTAAAGTGAGGATACATTCGTTTAACATGTACCATCTCCTCTTTGCAAAATGTGGTTACAAGTTCATCCCACCGGTTGAGCTGCTTAAGTGCCAAGATGCCACGATTCTTGGAACGGCGGAACAACTTATCAAGCGCCACTTTACCTGTAGTGATCGCGTTGTCTTTCTTAACATCATACTGTACCTCAAGTCCAAGTTGCCACGGTTCATCTGTTCCATATAGGAACTTCTGTTTCTTTTGACTAGAGCGCCAAGGAACTACAGTTTCCTCAGCGGGCTTCATAATGAACTTGAGTGGCTTCCCCGTCTTAGGCGAAAGCGTTCCGGGAGGCGCAGGTTCGCGCTTGTTAACCGGAACGGTATGCGTTCGCATCTCAGGAGGCAGGTACTCCTCCTCTTTCGCCATTGACAGCTTGAGCTCGCCGCGAACCTTTTCGATATTCTTAGCGTCTACCGCGAAGCCCCGCTTGTGCATACTGAGACAGATACGGGCCAGCGGGACCTGAGTAAATTTATATAGTTCTTCCAGTTGGAATTGACGGACCAGTGGCAAAAGTTGCTTGAAACTCTGGAACGTAACGTCAACGTCGCGGGCACAGTAGACTTCCTCGCTCTCACCCTTCTTGAACTTCCAGCGACCCTTGCTAGTGAACTGGCTCCCAAGGAACTCTAGGTCATGAGGGAACGTCGGGAAACATAGATGCTGAAGCAGCATCGTGTCCCAGACCTGCGCCGCAGGGTTTACCTTAACTTCATTGTCCGCAAGAACTGGGATATCAAACTGGAGTACATTGTGCCCGATGACTGAAGTGGCATCTCGAAATATCCTCTTGAGCTCCGGGATGTAGGCTCCAGTAAACGGAACAACAAGTACGTGGTACGGCCGGTCAGATATACCGACCATCTTCACTTTCCCGGTCCAGCCCCAAGTCTCAATATCAAAACAGAACTCGGTGGCCTTGAAGTTCCGGACGGTCTCTAGTTCCGGGAACGGGTCATAGTATTCGGGCGGAGCGACTAACCCTTTACGTAAATCATTGACTACACAGGGTATTAGCTCTTGGTCCCTGGCGATGTAGGCCGGATGCAATGTAGGTATTGCAATAGACTTTTCCCCGAGTTCAGGTACGCTAACGGGGCTTCCCCGCCATGCAAAGATACCTTCAGGTCTTTCCGCGACGAACTCAAGAGCTTTGTCCCCAATAAGATCAATTCGAGTCCAAGGAAAGCTATGCAGGACCGGATGAACGTGGGCCTTGAGGCAGTGCTGGACACTCTTTAGTCCGTCCTCTTTTGAAATATATGCGCGGGCGTCCGGGTCTGTAGGGAAATCATTGTCCGGTGGACGACACTGAATAACGTTACAGAGGGATACGTCGTCCATTCGTGCGCCCGCTTTGCTATAAAAGGTCCTAAGCCAATTACCGGAACCGCCCACGAAGGGCTCTCCGAGTAAGCTCTCTGTTTCACCTGGTGCTTCCCCTATCCCGAGTCGCTTAGTCCCCCGCATCTTCGGGGGGACAAAGTTATTGTTCGGGAACTTATCGCGCATCGGGCAGCCCGAACACGCGGAGACCTCTCCTACTTTCTTAGGAGAGGAAATTGAAACTGAAGGTTCCGTCGGCATTAGTCCTTAAGCGGGAGCGCAAGCACTCCGGGCAGTACGGGTTCATGATCTTGTGCCAAGTGGACGGGGACATTTGCGTATTCGCCTTCATTACTTCAAGTGTCCTCGGTGTGTAATAAACAGTATCAGTGCGGTCAGTAATAGAAACCCCCAGATCGTGTCCAACTATTTGGACTTCTTCGCGTGCTCAGGAAGTTTCTTGCCCTTGCTGGCCGCGTCCCATTCGCTTACATTAACACCTTGTTTCTCTAGCTCTTTTTTATGCGCATGAAAATAGCCCGCTTGAGCCTTGGATTTATATGGCATACATTTATTCCTTTAAGAACGGCACTAGCTCCGGGTTATCTCGTAGCGTCTGCAACAGCACCGGACTCATAATGGTAATGAACTCTTCATCTGTGCCCTGCTCTAGCATCCCCGGATAGGTGCAGGCATGTAGAATCTCGTGCATTAATATCTCCGGGAGCAGGCTCTTTGAAAGCCGGGAGATTATCCAAATCTGCTGTAGGTCGGGGTCATAGAGGCCCAGACACGGCTCGCCCTTTTCATCAAGAGGCATAGCCTTCTTCGGCTTCCGAAGCACGGCGACTTCGTGCGCACCTACTTTAATTGTCTTGGGAATTGGCATTACCTAATCCATTCCATTGTGTGACAATGTTTACAAGCACAATAGCCACAATCTAACTCATACCAAACATGTAAATCTAGTGCACACAATAGTTTACGCCAATAGCTCATAGAAAATTTGCCCCGATATTATGAACCCCTCGGAGCCGGGGGAGACACCTTGTGTAAGGTGTTAATTCATATAACTTGTGCACCCTACAGAGGCGATTACCGATCTGAACACAAGTTAGCAGCTTCGGGTCGTTCGTGCCTTGTACACGACTCTGTAGGGCGCTTCTTTCTCTTAGGCAGCCGGAGCTACGCTAAAGAGGTTCATATTGGCCCGAGGATTCGGGTACTCGTCCGTCGGCTTGCTATGGCTCACAGTCGCTCGGAAGTGTGCACCAGCAGCCCGGTTCAGGTACTCGACCGGGTCCTCGCCTGCATTAATGTCAATGCCCAGAGCCATTTCCAAGCGCTTGAGCGCCTTGGGGCTCCAGTCATTGGGCTCGCCCTTACGGTTCAAGGAACTCGGGTCCGGATACCGGAAGAACAGCTTGCGTCCAGTGAAGTCGCCCTCGGTAACAATAGTCGCGTTCGCTTCAATGTTCCCAGGATACAGTTCACTGTACTTCGCACCGTTCAGGCTAAACGTATATTCAGCCGCGGGTACGATCTCAGGCTGCGTATTGATATCCGAAAAGTTAATAGTCGTCCAAGTGTTGGTCATAATTTCAGTTGCTGGCATTTGCCCCTTTTCTATTGAATTAGTCTCTAATTGGCGTTGGTTTCTGACGAAGGCTAGGAGTTTATTTTCAGGCTACGGAGCACCTAGCGCTCTCCGGCCCTGCGATCAGAACTGTAGTCGCCTCCAGAGGAGACACAATAAGGTGGGTTATTAGAGTTATCCAAAGTCCCGCCTGCAGGAATCGTGCCAGAGGGGCACGTCCAGTTGCCTTTCCAAGTTGGCGGCTCTGTTCTGAGCTGTAAGGTGTCGAGTTAATCACCCCCTCTCGGGAGCGGAGGCTCGGAGTTACTTCTTCGGTGCCGGGCTAGGGTCCTTAGCGAGTGGTTGGTCAGCGCCGCAGGCCCAATTGGAACCAACGTAGCCGAGTGTGAACCCGTCGCCGCAGTAGGACTTCTGTAGTTGAACGAACTGCGCCTGTAGCTTATCGCTCTGTTCCTGTAGCTTAACGGCCTTAAGTTCCATTTGGGTTAGGAGCAGCTTCTGCGCGTCCGTTAACTGTGGGGCCTTGGGGGCTACGGGACTCTTGGCCTGTCCATGTAGGGCCAAGGCTGCGAGCAGGATTGCGGGTAGGACTGTTGCTTTAATGTTCATAGCTTACAGAGCCGCAGTAGTAACAGCAATTGTCATAAGCATTGAATCTTGCGCTTGCTGCAACTCTCGTTCTTCTCTCTCTTGTTTAGACTTGCGTTCTTTTTCAACGCGTGTGTGTTCGCTGTGTTCGTGGCTATCAGTAGACATACTTAACGTAGGTTCCTGTCTTCTTTGTGAATGAACGCTTCTTACGCGGGGTTACTGACTTCTTTTCCTTTGAGACTGTCAATGTATCCTTTCCGAATCTTGTTTAGCAAGTCCATGAATGTACCCTTGCCGGTCGCGGGGTCGAAGATTTCCTCTTGTTCAAGGAGCGGCTTTAAGGTTACGTTATTCCGACATTTAGCTACCGTGCCCTTGCCATCGGACTGCGTAATGAAGTACCGCTCCGTATATCGACTCTTTGCATCGTTCTTATCTCGAAGCATAGGCCGAGTACGCAAGCGAAGCACAATATCGAACATAGCAGTAGAGCCAAGGAACATTTGCCCCGGCAGATCAGGCCCGATGATAAGCTCCGCCTGTCCGTTCTCTGGGTCTGGCTTGTCATACCTCTCCGTTGCTGTAACTATAATATGCTTGTCAGGGTTGCAGTCGATAAGTCTACCGAGGGTTCGCCGGGTGATTTCACCCATAACACCGTAATCGTCAAGCTCGGGGACACCCTTCCTACGTTTCTCAGAGTCGCCCTGCTTTCGCGGAATAGCCAGAGCGAAATCTTTAATGAAACTCTTAACCATCGCAGAAAGAGAGTCAAGGACAAGCGTTTCTTTGTCCTTGAATATACCCCCGCCAGCGAAGGCTTCAAAGTCCGATAAACTCGTAGGAGTGACATAATCATATCCTGCATCGGCGATACTTAGTAGTCCGTTTCCGTGACCAGTTTCACAAGCGGCGAAGCCGGGGTTGGGGGCGGTGCCGGCCCAGGTGGTCTTGCCGCATCCGGGGAGGCTATAGACTAGAACCTTTAGCTTTAGCTTCTCCGGTTCAATGAGGGTCTTAGTGTTTTGAATCTGTAGGCTCAATATCCTCTTCCTTTTTAGGGGCTAGTCGCTCTAGGGCAAAGTGTGCATTCGTAACTAGAGCTATTGCGTGCATGACCGCATCGTTGCAATCCTTGCCACTGTACTGTAAAGCATCCGTAGTCGCGTAAATCCCTGGCTTGCAATTCTTAATTAAGAATTGGTTAGCAATTACCGCAACAGCCGTTTGATCTACTGGTACCGGTTTCAAGCGCAGTCGTCCTCTTCTTCTTCCTCTTCAATGACCTCAGTGGACACTACTTCCCTGTCCATGATGTTCCCTTCCTCGCCGTCGTCGAGCCACTCTTCGGCTATAGACTCGGCGGCTTCGGGGCTTGTGGCGTCTACAGAGTACGCGTGGGTTACGCATTCAGTTACTTCTACGATGTAGGATTTCATTTAGGACTCCCGTGGGAAATAGCGATACTTCATTACAGTTAACCAGCAGCTAGTTTCAATGATACCGATAACGAACGGTAACTGAAACCCGAAGGAAAGGAATAGGTATCCAAAGAACGTGATACATGCAGAGGTAAAGAGCCAGATAGAACCAGTCGGAATACCTTTAGCGTTCCCATTTCGGATGGCTTGATAGGCCATCGGGAGACAAGCCGCTCCAAAGAGGGAGCCTCCAATTAGGCCAAGGGCGTCTAGTAGTTGTTTCATATGTGTCCGTCTTGTTCCATACGTGCAGCACACGCTTCAAGGTAATTGCGAATTGTGTCGCCTTGATAGTCGCGTTCATACCTAAAGTTCCGTGCGAGCGCTAAGATTACTTCGGCTATTTTACGTCGGGAGGTACGGGGTGACGGGTTCAAAGTATTTGTCTCTCACAATCGGCTCTAACTGAACTATCTGACATTCACCTACTACATGCGCCGCATAAGCTTCACATCTCCATCCCCCATTGTGACAATTCTTCGTGAACCTGGGGTACATTCCCTGTAGGCTCTCTAGCTCTGTGATCTTGTCTGCGATGTATATGATATCCCGAATCGCATTAGCTTGCTGAGCCTTCGTGCGTTGTAGGCTATCGCGTCGAAAGGACGGGGGCAGGCGACCAGCAGGGGAACGCCTAGTAAGTACGTCAAGGGTAATACTATCGAAAGGTTCACCGTAGATTTGCTCTGCGGCCCATTGATATAGGCCGACTTGGGCTTTAGCTGCCCAGACTTCAGGTAAGTTAGCTCTACTTGTGCGAGACTCGGTCTTATGGTCCATCAGGCCTAGGCGGCCCGATTCGTTATCTCTATAGATAACGTCCATCTTTCCGATCAGGATGTGCGGGCTAGACGGGAGGGGCACCTCAAAGTACCTCTCTACATCAACTACAGCAAACGGCTCTACAGGGTACTGCGCCTTGTAGGCTTCAAAGAGTTCTTGGGCTTCGGCTTCTACTAGAGGGTCACCCAGGGAGATATCTTCCCCGAGAACACCCGGTTCTCGTAAGGCGAAATGACCCTCTAGTAACTTGTGAATCCTTGTTCCAAACTCCAGCGCGCCCCCGGCACCCTTTCGAGTCCAGCCGTTGATGTAGCGTTCCTGATACAATGCAGGACAGCTAGTGAAGGCCTCCGCTGCTGAGTTATCTATCTTCAACTAACTAAAGAGCTTCCACGCTTTGAATACACCCTACAGGTATCGCCAGCGGGCACAACACCGCATCGTCGTCGAGGCTACTTGACACCACGACCTTCTCGGCATCCACATGAGCAAGGTAACCTATAGTGGTTACATGCCCCACGTCGGCACGTTTGGCCTGTAGGCTAGCGTAGTGCCAGCCACTCTGGAACTTACTGTCTACCCAAGTCACCTTTACGGGGGTCTTGAGTGGTATTTCCTTTGTTATCATCATCTTTGAACTTCGGCTCTGGTGGCCGATTTACGCGGCATCATTGAATTAGTCTCCCGCTAGGCGCGGTTTCTGACGCGGCGCGAAAATTTATTTTTCGGCACCGTGAACGTAAAACTTACGCTAATTGGCATCTTCCAGTAAATTCAACATAATACGGGCCTTGTACTTATCTGGATGCGCCACAAATTTGTCGAAGTTCACTGGGCGATAGGCGGTGTACTCCACAGCAAAGAGGCGATGAAAAGCTTTTGCCTTGTAATACGGATGCACCTCTCGTGTGAAGTTATGTAAGTGCCCATGAATGTTAATGTTACAGCCGTCCGCCAGACTCGTACTCGGTTCGTGTGTGAGCCAACAGTTACGATACTTGAGCGCTTGGCACGCGAACGAGAACCCCTGGTCCATCCACCAGTCTGGCCCGTGCATACGGTCGTGATTCCCTAGTACGAGAATCTTTCGGCCCGGAAGCTCGGCGAGAATGTCCTTTACTTTCCGTCGGTTACCGATAGCTACATCACCTAGGTGAAGAACTAGGTCCTCTGGCTTCACTATCTCTTGCCAACGCTTGATAAGCAAGTCCGTAAAGTTCCCAGGGCGCTTGCAGTACGTAGCGATCTTATCGTGGTTAAAATGCGTGTCAGAGATCAACCAAGTGACTTTCATTTCTTAAGCACCCAAACCTGCTCGGCCCACATACGTTCAAGTTCTACTTCGTCCCCACGGTCAATGGCATCCATGACAGCCTCTTCAGCCTCTACTAGGGCCTTGGGCAGCGGGTCCCGTGTCATTCGCCTACGTCTATCAAACATAAGGAGTAACTGGTCCCCGAGAGCGGATTCAGGCTTTCGTTCGGCCTTGGGCTGGCTACGCCTTATATGATACAGACGTAGCGCTTCGGCCTCGACAAGAGCCTCTACGGCCTTCTGAGGCTCCGGGCCGAGCATCTCTAGAGCGAAGGCGGACAATTCTACGACGATCATAATAGCTTCCGGTACAGGCGTGCCATCCCCCAAGCGAACTGCACCCATGGAACGGGCCACGGGCCTTGCTTCGCTATAGCCTGGTTACGGGTGGCCCATAGGAAACAGAAGAAGTTACACAACGTGTGCATTTAAGGGTTCCAATCTCCGCGTTCGATTTTATCAAGGGCATGACCAACAAGTAACACGAAACCCCCGACCATAAAGAACATCCCTGCGGCCGCGATCTTGTTCCCATACGCGGCGTAATTGAACAACCAGCCCGCAACGCCTGCGATTCCGGCAAAGACCCATTTCATGGTGTCACAATTCTCCTTGTAAGTTATTGATTCTTGGTGTCATGACTTTTCACCAATATGTACAGGGTGGGGGGGGGGGGAGTGGGTGTCTTACACATATACAGCGTGACAAAGGTGACACCTGTTTTCATGGAGTTACGGGCGAAATTGTGACACGGCCCTTTAACCGCCGTAGTCCAGCGTCCGGCCACCCCGAAAATATGCCTCTTGGGCTTCGCAGATTCCGTTGTAGATAAGTTCGTAAAGCTCGTCAACAGAGAGGTCCACGCTGTAAAAAACCCCCACGGCATCCGTAGCGATACGCCGCGCAATAGTATCTGCGGAACTACTCACGCCCTCACCGCCCCCAGGTGCGCATCGGGCACGGTAGGCTTCGGACGCACCACTGGCGCACAATCACACGGCGTCTCTATGTCGTAGAACTGATGGCACTTGGAGCAGACTTCGAGTCGTCCTTTCCAATTAACGGGAATTCCAGCAGTGATTCGCATGGTTGTGGGCGGTCCCCTCCTCGGGACTTGGGCTTGTGGCCGATGTGGTAATGGAGTCCGTACGGACACTTGTAGACCTGTAGGGGCCTAGTGGGCCGAGTGTCATGCTCGGCTGTGGCCTTGAGGATAGTCTCCGCGTGGGACAATGTAGAGTACTGGCGCTTACGGAAGCAGCAGGTTCGAAAGTGCCAATACTTGTGTTTGGGGGAGATCATATACCTGCACCGGACTCGTTTAGGAGACACTCGGCATAGCCGGCGTCGTGGCCTTGACAGTACCCGTCGTCAAAAATCGCTTGGACTAACGCCTTTATTTCCTCAGCGGACCTACGAGTAAGTATCGCTTCAGCAATAGCGTTCCATGCCTCTTTGTTCACATCAACACCTTCCACGCTTCACGAAAGTCTACATCAACCGGAAACTGAACGCTCTTGACACCTACACCTAGAACCCGCTCCGAAACCCGCTTCGCATTAACGTCGTCCCCGAAGTACTCGAATATACGGCGGAGACGCATGTAGCCTGGCCGGAGACCAAGGGCATCAAGGGCCGCTTGTGGGTCAACAGCGCAGAGCTTGGCACCTGTGAGGCATAGGAACGTAGTCTTGGGATGAAAGAGCCAAGAGGCCATTGTACGATACTCAGTACGAAAAGGGGGCTGCGGTAGGTAGCCCCCTGCTCCTGGTACACGTACATCTCCAAACCTCCCATACCCGTGCATCTCGCCCCGACGGTGCTCAGACTCTTCGCGGGGGAGAATATCCAGCGTCTCTAGACACTTAGTGAACTTGTCAAGCGCCTTGACACGGAGGTTATGTTGCGTGGAAAACACACGCATGTCATCGTGTTCATAGGGCGTCAAGTCCAGATGCACATGCCCCCCGATGGGCATTTGGCGGTACATGCGATTTGGGTTAATTAACGCTCGTGCTTGCCATTTAGGGAGAGCTCCCGCTCGTAGCTTTCCGATACCCTCCGCTTGAAGCGGCTCCGAGAGAATAATGCGCTTGAGTCGTAATGTCAACGTCCGGGTGTCCTTACTCGGCTCCGGGTGCAGCTCAGCCACATCCCCTCCGTGGTCAATGCCTATAGGGCCATCGTGGTCCATTGGCAAGACCAGTAGCGCTCCCGCCTTATCGTAGGCCACGAACTCCGGGTCACAACCGACTAGAAATTTATTTAACAGCGCCAAGTAATTCCCTCACTTTCGAGCGCATACGCGATAACCGCTGGTACACGGTGTCTATATTAATCCCGAGCCTCTCTGCGATGTCCTGCGCCGTATAGCCACAGACAACGGAGTCGAACAGGTCCCGGTCATAGTCCGAGAGCTGTTTACGTATGTCGTCCGTCAAGAGCCCGAGTTCAAGTTCATTCCAGTTCAAGGCCGGAGCATCTACTTCAAGCTGATCGGTAACGGAGTCCTGTTGCTCTCGGTACGCGTCACGGACCTTGTTCATAACGAGCGCATGGTACCAAGTGCGGAACTTGCTCAGACCCGTCCAGGCTATAGGGTGCAGGAGTACATATACCGCGCAATTGTTCGCAATGTCCTGTGTCTTCTCGTAGCCGAGGCTCGAATAACATAGGTTCTTTGCGTAGACCCGGAGTTCAGATACGAGCCGCCGTTCAATGTCCGGTGTACGTTCATCGCGCCAGGCTATAAAGAGGGCGTCCTCTAATTGTTCGGGCACTTATGTCTCCTCTTCATATAGCATAGTGAGTATTGGCTCGTCCTCTTCGGCTGTAGAGACTACGTCTTCATTGAGTTCGTAGTCTTCAAGGTCAAGGTCGATCTCCCCGCGTGCGAGGCACATACAACAAATGTTTTCATATGAATCGCTAGCGCAAGAGAGACATATATCCTTGCCGCAAACAGGGCACTTTAGCTCTGCATGGTGCTCGCAGCCGGGAGTGCTACAGAAGGCCTTGTCGCCTTTAACAATGACTTTAGCGTCAAGGATAAGGGCGTCTTGCTCCGCTTCGAGACACTCCGGGCAAGCGAATTGGGTCAAGGGCATATCGTCACGGGCGATTTCTGTAGGAGTAATAACGGTTCCGTGATACCCGCAGTGAAACTTTTTGGTCCGAGGGTGATACTCTACGAACTCGGTGCCAGGGAGGATTATAGAGGGTTTTACGGGAAAGTAGGTCATTATAGACCATCCTCGTCACCGGGGTTATTCCAAGGCCAATTGTTAGGAGCGGGGGCCGGGTCATATTGAACGGCGAAGTCTGCGAGGCCTTGTGCCTGCGCTTGATATGGCACAAAAGGCGGCTCTGGTGCGTTTCCTTGAGCCATATTACCCGCGTTATAAAGGACCCTTCGAGCCCGTTCTACTTGTGCCGCCACATTCCTATCTCTTTGAGGGCGATAAGCAAGGGGAGGATAGTCCCCGGCTATGACTCTACGTACGAGGGGCATGTTCAATTTCAAGTGTGCGTGCTTCGGTTTCTTGTGCGCTCCACGTAGAACGCCAAGTGCACTTCGCTTCGCTAGGTATCGGCTACGGTTCCTATGGGTCCCACGGGGCTCTATATAAATAGAGAGCCGGGCGGGGCCGTTTAAGCGCATTTGCTCCGCGTACGTCTTACAGGCTTTGAACGTGGATACGATACGTTCCTTCATGGTAGCGCCATTGCTGGCAGCTATACCGTAGTCTAGCCGAAATTGCTTGAGCCGGGTCTTGGCGAAGGAGCCAAGATAGATTTGACCGTTAAGGTATTCGAGAACGTATCGTGTTTTGGTCATTTATTTGATTCCAGCGGCCCTCTCGCGTGGGGCGGGTTGGTTGCGCTCTGGATGATGCCAGCAGGGCTTAACGTCGTCGCAGTTCTTGTCGAGGTAATCCTTGAAGCAGGGGTTGCAAAGCACCACTGTTCCTGTATTAGTAGTTTCGCCCCCACAATGACGACAGTGGTTCATTGGTGGGGCGGGTTGGGGGCTAGGAAGGGCCCGCCCATTGCCATCTACATCGTTTCCGTCCACATCCTTGTATGCCACTACTGTCCCTTCCCCTCTCCGTTCCTCTTTGGATACCCGTTTCTTACCCACTTCGCTATGCTATCAGCAAGTCCCGTAAGCCCTTGTCTAGGACCTTCAACACCTGGAGCGGTGTTGACCTCAAGGACGTAATAAGCTCCATCAAATCCTTGAAGGATATCTGCTGCCCCGAAATCGAGTCCAAGCGCATCCACTGCCTTAGCACCGATTGCACGTAGGGCCTCCGGAGTTCCCGGAGCAATGTCAAAGGCGAAGCCGTTGTCGTAATTGGCACCAACTCGCTTGCCAAGTTGTTCGGGATGCTTAAGGACTTTTTCATAGACTGCCTTTACCGTTCTCCTGAACGCCCAGACACGATACTCTCGCTGACGTGGAATGTACTGCGTGAAGAAATCTGACTGACGTTGACGCGCAGGCCATTCCACGTCTTTGCCCAGTATAGGTACAATGTCTTTTCCCCCGACATGGTGAAACTTCCTTCCCAAGAGCGGGAACTTAAGATTCTCTCCAGTCCTTGAGAAAGGAGGGACGCTAATTCCTTTTTCTCGCAGTCGCTCAAGTTGCGCATACTTGTTTAGCTCTCCTGCCCGTGCGTTTAGGCACGGGAGCTGACTGTGAATACGTACGCCATAGGAAACTACGGCATCTTCTTGGCCATCGCGGGCCAGTTTGAGGCCACGTTCAATGAGAAGGTCACGGAGTAAACGGCCTGTGGGGCCAGCGGCAGCGGTGAATTTAATCATAGATATCTGGATATGCCTCTTCTACATCTTCCAACGCCCGTAGGACAGGAGTGTCAATGTAGTTACAGTTGTCGTTAAGGGCGCTTGCGAGTGTCTTAAGTAACCGAAAGGCTTTAGTGTATCGACCCTCTGCTTCAGCCATAAAGTTCTTTCAGTGTAGCTTTACCCACTGTTGCGCACGTTTCCAAACGCACGTTCGGTCATATACAATGGTGTCCGGCTCATCGCTCCCTTTCCCACAACATTCACAGTGGTATTCGTACCCAAGAGCAAAGTCGTTGTGACTAATGGGGTGACAAACAGCTAGATCAGAAACTATGTTTGCTGCTTCGTTCATGCCCGTGCTTCCACGTGGCTAGTTTTAATGATTCCCTCTGGTTGAACTCCGAGCGGCTCTCCACAATGTGGACACTCCAGTTCATAAGTCTCGAACTCTTTCATGGCATCGGGGATACGAACTGCCCGCTTGCACTTAGAGTTCAGGCAGAGCAGATGCTCAGGTAGTGCCTCCGTCTTCCACTTCTCACGGCCACGGCGGTAAATGTTATGCTGGTCATATATCGGCGCAGTGAAATGTGTATTGAACTCTAGGGCCTCATGCCACTCAAGCCCATTGTCTCCAATGATATGCGCCGAGTGATTCGTCATGGTACTGAAGCCGACGTTCGGGATGTTCGGTTGGAACAGCATCTCATGCCATTTATACACAGGCCGTAGCGTTTGATGCAGGAACTGTTTCGTACTCGCGAAGCAGAACAGGTCAAGTTCTGGCACGGAGGCCCAGACCATAGGGTTCCCAGACCGGGCGAGTAGCAACTTACCGGGCTGCTCGACAGACAGAGCGGCGATGGCCCCGGAGCCCTTTAGCTTCCGAAGTTGCGCAATACCGTCCTTGGAGAGGGTACTGTCGTCAAGGAGCGCACGGATGATATCTGAATCCACGGCCCCTTCACGTTCCAGTTTCAGTTCCCGGAACAGGATATAGTCGTTTTCGATCTTCCCATTGTGTACAACTACAGTTTTCCCCGTGAACAACGGATGGTTGTTACGGTTGTCCTCCGGGTCGCCTTGGGTAGCAGCTCGGGCATGGAGTAGCACTGTCTGCGCCTGCTCCAAGTGGTCCGCCAGGAACTCATCGAAGCGCTTTTGAATGACAAGCTGCCACGCAGGCATGGGCTCTTTCATTACATATATTTCCCCGTTCGGGTACTGGAGAGCTATGCCGGCTGCGTTAGTACCACGCTTCTGAAGCCCACAGAGCATGGTCTTTACATGAGTTGGAGTGATCGGAGGGGCCTCTCCGAAACGTCGAAAACCACCGATGCCACACATTACTTTGAACGCTCCTTAACCTTTGCCATGTAGGCAGAGTAGTTTTCATGGACAGCCTTTTTATATACACGCTTTGCCGACTTACGGTTACGCATGTAGTACACGGCCTCCGTGACTTCGTCCCATACGACTACCAACCACTTAGCGTTCTTCATATTTGCCACCAACGCTTTCTGAGCGGGACCTTGACTACAGCCTTAGATTTCGCTTGCATGGCCTTTCCGTATCCGTCCGTGAACTCTATTACCGTTGAAATGGTAACCTTTGTACCGGGCTTTACCGATACGTCCGCCATGATTTCATTATGTAAAGCGGCCGAACCCAATACTTCATTAAGTGTCACGCAAAAATCTCCTCTCGACCTACATACGTATGCTTACACGCTACGGCCTCTTGCTTCATCTTCCCGAGCGCCGCTTGCCACTCTTTGTACGACTCCAGTTTCACGTCCTTGATCTTCCAGACCGGGAACATGCCACTACCGATCATTAACTCTATGACCTGTTTATGGTTTCCCTGATTGTTAACCGCAATCCCGTTCCAATCCCCGCCTACATATATAGAGTCCTTCGGGACCCGCTCGCGCCAATCTTGCGGCAGGAGATTCGCCCACTGACGACCTATGGCTATTAGATACGGGTCCTCTAAATGCTTCCCTGTTACATGAAACCCGCCACCATACGTGCACAGGTCACAGACGATTTCACCTATGCCCTTGATACCACGGGTCTCTACAGTGTCAAGTAAAGATACATAGCCCTTCGGGAGTTCCGTAGGTGTCCAAGTAGCGGGGCGAAGCGCACCTACAGCTAAAGGTGCTCCGTGAGCCAAGTGCTCCCATAGCTCCGTTAACGTATCTTTATGGCCAGTAATGGCCCCCGGAACCACTGTAACCTGTGGTGCGTGCGGCCGCTTCCCGTCCATGCCCCATCGAGGCCGAAAGTCGCCCCCTATATGCTTCGGCATCCCTAGGCGTTGAAGGGCACCATATGCCAGCAAGGCATCATCGTCTAACCCTCGGTAATACCTGAGTAGGTTAGTAACATGGGTGCAACCTTCAACGCCACGAGCATGGTAGAATAACTCCGGGTCATACACCGCGATCTTAGACAGAACTAGGTGTAAATACGCTATCCACGGGCTATCCAACCAACTTGGGAACGTGCGATATTCGTAACCGTAGGGTTGGGGACGAACGTCCCCAGGGCGACCGTACCTTTGATTATGGGCATCTCCAGCCCTGCGCATGTCCATTTCATGGGCCGGGTACATACCGCTCTTTTCAAGGGATTCCGCTAAGCTATCAAGGCCCTTGACTTCATTGTTGTACATGACCTTGTTCCGACGGCCTAGGTGAACATGACCGCCAAGGCCATCTTCTTGCAAGTACGGCCCGCAGACCCAATTATATGCGTTTGTCTCTGGGACTGTAGCCGACATCCAGCGGAACGTGTCAAGGATACTGGCCAAGACGGCGAGAGAGTTCTTGTTCGGAGCGGGGCGAATCTCTACGAGTCGTCCATTGTTGTCGGCTCCATAGGCACGCCCAGCCTTCATTTTGAAGAGGTTCGCGTCTATACGGCGACCGTTCAGAAGCTCTGTGAATATGAACTCCGGGTCCGCGCCAAGCATAAAGTGGTTGATGAGTCGGGGGATAGCCCGGTATTCCTGTAACTTAGGCTCTCGGTAGAACCGCCCCAGCCAAGAGCGAACTTCACTGTCTGTGACTTGCCAACCGAGGGGGTACAGTTTCTGTAGGTCTCGAAAGTCCTTGATTCCATTGAGAACGATGTCCCGGTAGAACCCGCGCTTGCGTTCTGAGTTCACAGTACCAATGCCTCCGCCTCGACCCATTTCTTGTACGGCAGCACGTGCTCGGCCATTTTGACCTTCTCAAGCCCAGAGTACACAAAATGCTTCTTTCCCTTGAGTGTCACATGCTTTAGGTAATGCTTTACATTTAACCAGCGCCACGGGTCAAGTAAGCTCCCGTAGGCATAGTAGTACCGGAGCGCGTTCGTATCTGCGTAGCCACGGAAGTTTATAGCGTAGGCCTTTGGAAGTATGGCAAAGAACTCCCGAAGCATATTCTTCCGGTCAATTTCCTTGACAAGGACACTCCGAACCGTATTATCCTCTGTCCAAGCGTGCCGGATTTTCTTGAACACTGTAGCGTTCGGCTTGCCAAAGTAGAGCCAAGCCTTCTTTTTTCCTTGATACGTAATTGCTACCAGCACCCGAGTCGGGTACTTCCCTGCAAAGGGCGCTACTTTCACTGGGTGCTCGCCCGGCAGTCGCATGGGGAGCTTGTTCGCGCCAACCAACGTGTACTTTCTCACCTGAAATCCCTCTCTGTAAACGAAGCACGCATAACTATGCGCTCTTCCTTTGGACCGATAATGAAATCAAGGTCCTTGTAGCTCGCTTCAATAGCGAACTTCCACGTCCATTCACAGTTCTCTGAACCGCAGAGCGGCAACCCCCACTTATGCTTCGCGGTCACTACATGACACACAATGCAGCGTCGGAGCTTCGATAGCTCCTTGTACGCTAACTGTAACCGTCGTGCGCAAGAACGATCTGCGAACGTGCTTCCGAGCGCTTCGAGCTTGTGTATCCGTCGCTGCTCGGGACTGTAAACAGTTTGTAAACAGAACCTACAAACTGCGATAGTACCTTGTGGATTTGGGCTTCCTTGCCAATAGCTGTATTCGGTGGCCGCTAAATTACCTGCCGGTACGCCCCTCTGAAAGTAGGCGGGAAGTGTCTGGGGAAGCAGGGGTTGTTCCAATGAACGATTGTACCGCATCCACTCCCGATTCTGTCGGTAGCGGTCAGATATCGGAACCAGTCCCGTCATCATGATTGGGGGCTTAGGCTCAGCCCAGAGCACTAGCTTGTCACGCCTGTTGCCCGCGGGCTGCCAAATATTGGCTAGGAACCAACCGGGGGGAGTTACATATACAGGCTCAGGCACGTCGTTCCCTCATTATCTGTACGAGATATCGACGGTTATCATAGGCAAGGGGTACCGAGTCAAAAGCACCCTCAGCTTGTTTGAGAGTGTCGAACCACTCTACAATATGCTCAGAGCCGTTGTCTGTGATGACCGCCCAGTTCTCGTCCATACATTTACTCCTTCCTTTCAAATGGAAATCCCTCTATCCGGGGCCTATGTGAGCACCCCGGATATGCACATCTCTGTGAAACGCTAGAGCCAACCTGAACATGTCGGATAGCGTAGGGTGAGTGGCAGGATATTTTAACGGACAAATGACAAGTGGTTACACAGAAACCTGTGGGCCTAGACACAAGCCCCCGTGCAGCATAGTCATCCCTGCCCCCTCGCAGTTAGGTCTACGAATAGACGCCCTGCTTGGCCGGACGCCGATACTTTGGCGTCAATGTGTGTACTGAACCCAGTTGATGTTGTCGAACGTCGGCTAAGGACGCAAACTTACGTTTACACCCGTTGCACGCTACCTTCTTGGCCTTCTGCGCCATTACGTGGCCTTCTTGACGCCGACGCCCCAGAGGGTGATTTCATATTCGGCCTCGCCCTTGGTCTTGTCAGCGTGCTGTCCGGGCATGGTGCAGAGTGGCACAAAGCCCCGCTGCTCCAGTTCCCTGATAGCCAATGTTTGGTACGGCACAGTTGTGGCAAAGACAGGCAGCTTCTCTTTCGTGAACGCACTCGTACGTTCCTTAATCGAAAGCGCCATGTCATATGCCTGTTTGCGTGTTACCCCGTCCTTGGCGACGGCGGGCTCAGACAAATTCCCCATAATGAGCGCGCCACAACAGAACGGGAAGAGGGACATATTTGGCATACGTGTACTCCTTCCTTGAATTGATTTCTCTCCAGTTTTAAGCGACCACGTTGTCACTTGCGCTGAGCGCACAGTTCGTACCTGTACCAGTAACCGAAGGTATCTCTCCTCCGCGATTCCGGTTTCTAGCTCTGCCCTCGTAGGCTATGCGAGAACTTTCAATTACACTTGGTTGAGTGTGCTAGAGTTTTCTGGAGAGAATTGCATAGGAGACACCCAGAGCAGTTGAATCCAAACACGGCGAGTTTTGCCGCTTGCTGCGATCCTTAGGGTGTCTCCCGATAATATAGACCATCGCTGGAACCCGACTTCAAGCACGATGACGGATTTGAACCGCCGACCTTTACCCTAACGAGTAATGCTCTGCCATCTGAGCTAATCTGCCGTCCATCAGTTATGCCTTCAATGAATTCCCGATACTCTAGGAACTCTCCAGCGTTCCAGCAATGGCCCTCGTGGCCTACCTTCTCCGAATGGATGCATGTACTTGGATAAGAAATACAGTCTTCCGTATACGGTACTCGGCTTGGCCTTGAGCTTTACGAATCGAACTTAACTTCGCAGGTCAGCCTGTTTTCGACTACAATTTCGCCGACTTTCTTTACGAGTACGTAAGTGCGCTCGAAGTCGTCCCCCTGATCCCGATAGTCGTCCGTAGCCGCTTGTTTGGCCCTCTCCAAGGTGGTGCGCTCACCGTTTCCGACAAGTTCGTCGTTGCTCTCGTCAATCACGTAAAACGGCCCTGTTACTGTTGTCTTTGCTATTGCCATAACTGTAACCCTCTCTTTTTCTCTGCGTTACTGGCGCAGCCCAGAACTGGTGGAGACTAGCGAGAGCGACTCGCAGAGGCTCACGTTCGCACGCACCCTATTCGTCCCCAAACTTCCCCCACCCTAGGACTTGCACCTAGGCACTCTCATTGTATGTACAGCAAGAGGCCGCTCTCAACGCCAGAGGGCGATGGGCTGGTTACCAATTACTATCCATGAGCGGTTTTCTACGTAGCCTAGTGGGGTTTTTACTACACCTCACAAAGCGAGGTTAGCGCTTCTCCAAGCAAGAATGTACACAATTAGTAGGGCCGCCCCGAGAGCTACTCCTGCCATTGCGTCTGCTCGTAGGCCCGATGCGCCCGACTCGGATGGTACAGTGTCGCCAAGCGCCCCATGACCTGTAGCATAGAGGCTGCACTAAATGGTACATCAGCGGCCTCTCGAATCAATCTGTCCTCTGCTGCCATCTCTGGCGTCAGTTCCTGTTCTCTCATGAAGTAACTCCTTAACTTGTTTCTCAAGGAGCGTGACCCGCTACTCAAGTTGTCTAGCTGTTTGACCTGCAACAGCCGCAGCCCATTCGGCTCGCCGTACCTTCTTACGCGCGTTCCAATCCGTTGCCATAAATGAATCCCCTCCGTTCCACCCATCGCAAAGCGTGTCCGATTCAACCGTATCACGTAAAGTTAGTCCATCCCGGCCACGGTACGTAGTTAAACGGGATTCCCGTAAAAGCAATCACCCCTAGAGGCACCGTGCTTCCAAGACTTTCTATCTCTACATGCTACAACGAATTACAGGAACAACCAAACGCCCTCTTTCAAGATCGCCCTGGCCCATAGGGCCACAAGCCACTCCTGTAATCCTAGTCGAATGTGTTTCGCTTCGTTAGATGAAACGGAGGGAAACTTATTGAAAATTAACTGTAAGTGCGCCAGTGCCGGAGTTCTCTTGAAGCAACCGTAACCGAACCGGTTGCTCAGGCTGCGTTCCTCCGCCGTAAATTTCAATTTTCACGTTTCTCTCCTAATCTTGATACGTCCCCCGGAATCCAACGCCCTTCTTCATAACTCCAGTGCCCTTGCGGGCCTCTCTGGGGGTACTCTTGAAATGTTGTCCAAGCCTCGTCATCCCAACCCTTACGTGCAGTTACGTTCTTCGCCTTGGAACCAACCTTCCGTGCTTCCTGCGTCTGCGCTATGAAGCACTCTTTCCTCCCGCAATAGCGTACATTGCTCTTGAAGAAGAACGCTGGACGGCCGCAATGTGTACACGCGGCCAGTACTACGAAGCCCCGCCCCAAGCACAACGGACAACAGTCATCTTGTCCCTGTAGCTTCGAATTCACGCGCCCACCGTCTACACATATCGGACAAGGGGCGGTTTCGGGGGCATATATTGCTATAACCCCCTTCTTGCCCTTCTTTGTCTTGCTCTTTATGAACCGTAGAGCACGAATCCGAGCACTCCGAAGCACGTATGGCTCTCGCATTACGGTTTCATGACCTCCGTGCCACGAACCATCCAATGGTTACTACCGTTCACAGGCTGTAAGTTTTTCTCCGGGTCTGCGAAGGCCTTGGCCGGGATACCCTCGAACATGGCTTGTAGGGCAGCCTGTCGAGCGATCTTGGACCTCTCAGATGTTCCATTGTTCGGGAACATCCAAAGTAACAGCCCCTCAATCATCGGCATATTGCGCCCAAGTATACTGTGCGCCATGCTCACGTTCGCCGTGTTGATGGTCTCTTCGACTTCCATGTCTGTGGTTAGCCACGAGTCAAAGTACCCCTGCAAGTACATGTACAGACTCGCTCTCGCGAGGTCTAGTGTCAAGTATCCCACAGTCGAATTCAAACACCACTGATTCGAGAGCACACGATACTCAAGGCCGTAGCTAGTCTTTCTATATTCCCCGGCCTTCCCATACAGTGTCCTGCGCTTTGGGTTGTCCACATGCTGAAACATGCCCACGGACATGATACCGAGTATCGCGTCCACGGCCTTCACTATGTCTGCCGCGTTGCTGTCTGTGATTCCCTTGTGCCCGAAGTGAATATGGCCCCCTGCGGGCCTCATGTTAATGGAATACGGGTCAATGACCGGCTCCCATTCATGTCCGTAGGCGTTCAGGCTCGGCTTGCAACCGAACTGTACGTATTCCTGCGGGTACTTGATAAGCTGCTCGGTCGGCACTTCAATGACCGATCTACTTGAAAGCCGTGCCTGTGGCCGGAGCTTTCGGACTTCACGGAGCGTTCCTAGAAGCGCCTGCTCGATGCCATAGACTACGACATCCAAGCACATAGCTGTGTCTTTGAACCGCGCTTCTGCCTGTAGGCCGTCCCAGTACGCAGACGAATGTAGCATCGCAGGAGTCAAGCTCCCGTCCCGAAGGGTAGCCGACAGCTCTATAGGTGCTTCCTTACTCGGTAGCACAGTCCATGCGGGAATTATAGTCCCGCCCTCTTCAAGGAAGAACTCGGGGTCAGAGCCAATCGTTACACTTTCGTGTTGAAGGAGCAACGCCAGATTCTTAGTCCGTAGCGTATCCTTCTCTGTCTCTGTAAGCTCCCGAACATCCCGCTCATTGGTATCGAGTGGCTTATGGTACCGTGACCCTTTGCTGGAAGGGGGCACAATGCCCCCGCCAGTCCAAGGAAACACCAGCCCATTCGGTATCTGAACGAACTGCCGGTAATCTGTCCCACGGGGGCTCGCGTGACACTGCGTCGCGCACATGCCCATGTAGTCCAGGTGCTCTACGAGCGGTTCGCTCGCTTCCTTGAGCATCCAAGCTCTGTTCACTTTTTCACCGCTTTCTTGCCTACTTTTACGTGAACTTCCGGTTCAACTCGAAAGCCCCAAAGTGTACAATTGTAGTCCCCGTGACACGTCTGGAACGTGGCCAGTTTAATCCAGCCGGTCTTTGCGAGGGCTTCGGCTACATTTTCCTGCATGTCCGTAGTCACCGCAAGGCTCGCTACGGCATTAGCCCACAGGTATCCCTGCGTATCCTTGGCATCTTCGCCCCGAGCCGCTTGGAACTTCTGAAGTGAGTCAAGGATACTCTCATCCGCGGTGAACTTGTTCTGCATATTGGGCTTCACAACCCATCTGTCCCCGCGTGCTTGCGCGGCTTCATAGGCTTTCATGGCACGCTTGTAGCCCTCTTCGTCCACTTCGTAGTGCCCGTCGACTCCCCAAAAGCCACTCAGAATACTAATCGAACAACAACTCGGAAACTGCTGTAACTGCCAAGCCAAGTTAAACTCCTTCCGCGATGGCCCTATTGTGTTCCTCTAGAGCCTCATCTTCGCGCTCGCGGAGTATTAGTGCAGTCAATCGGAGCCAATTCTGGTACCGATTTCGCGTAGCGTCGAGTTCGGAGCGGAGCTTATTGAATTGAAAGCCGTCGATTTTGCGCTCAATGAGCATTAGGCGTAGCAGATGTTCGATTTGGCTTATGAGAGCGTCCTTCTCCTCGAAGGTTGCACGGGAGATAGGGCGGAACTTGGGGCCGCTTCGCTGGCGGTCAACAAGGGTGCTTATCATAAGAACCCCTTGTCAACGTCTATCATGAAGGCGGCAATTCCAATAGACCCCGCTGGCACATATCGGCCTTGGACGCCTTCGTACATATAGGGTGCGGTTGCCTGTGGGCAACATAGTGGGTCTACACACACTAAGACAGGGAGCTTGTCATCTACTCCCGATAGCGCGGCCTTTAACTCTCCAACTGTCAACCCGTTCCAGCGTTTCACGTGACTAACCTCCGTACCCAATAAATGGCCTTGGGTACCCAATAGTATCGAAGCCAAATGAAGCGGGTTTTCATAGAACTCCAGCCTTCAAGTCCGCTGCCGCCATGTGCAAGTTTTCCCAGCCCGCCTCGATCATGCGGTCAGTTATGTGCGTAGCATAGTAGCTATCTCGCACGGCGTTAATGTTCTTCTCTGTAACAGGGACGCCCGCTTCTTCGGGCGCGAGCTTGATATCCTCTTTCGTCCAGTACGTTTCCCCGAACTTCTCGTCCTTTGTCACTCGCCGCCCCCGTTCAGGTATGCTACATACTCGGCCACGTACTCCCGTACCAGGCCGAGCCGCGTCGCAATACCGTTCAGGCTCTCGTCCTCATGGTACAGAACTTGAATGGCCCTCTTCTGTTCGTCTGTCAAGTAGTTCATGAATCCTCCTGTTAAGCAAACTAGTAGCTACACACACATATATTGTGTAGCTAGTGGCTTACTTGTGAAAGAGTGCCCACACATTAAGGCAAACGCAGGCCCCCATAAGGGCCGCGAACGTGTACGCGTGAGTACGTAAGAACCACACCCCAAGTACGCTACAGTATACTAGCGCACCAGCCGCTATTACTTTCGCAAGGGTCATACTCTTTTACTCCTTTCCTTTCAATACGAAAAGCCCCACGACCCTTTCGGGAGGTGGGGCATCTCTACTGCTACGGCTGTCGATCTGGCCGGTGTCGCTATGTGTTAACTACTCCTGCTCGATCTGTTCCTGCTCACCCTCCGGCAGAGCCTTCTGCTCTTCCGTAGCCAGGCTCGGTTCGTCCTGTTCCGGCTGTGCCGCTTCCGTCGCCAGAGCGGGCTGTTCCTCTTCGATGCGGCCCTCATTGATAGCAAGCGCTTCGTTGTGGGCTTCCGCTACATCCGTGACAACTCCCTCAGTAGCGGGAGCGGCGTCAGCGGCGTTCACGTTCGTTTCGTCGTTCATTTGGTATTTCCTCTCTGTTTGTTGAATTTGACCTATGTGGCGCATAGGGGCTCTTCGGAGGTGAAAGGTTAAACCTTCTCTACGTCGTACTTCGGACGGACGCGAGAGGTGATCTTGGCGACGTAGCCACCGGACTTGGCGGTTTTCTTCTCAGCAGCCTTCTTGCTCTTGTGGAGTCTTGATCTGCTAATGTAATGCTCGCCGTCGTCGTCTTTTTCCAGAACAAGCGATACAAACAGTTTCTTCAACTGTAACCTCCCTTCTCAAGAATGGTGGAGGATTCGCAGACATATTCGCTTAGGTTGGTGTTTGGTTACCGTTCTTTAACCGGGGCAGTCCCCCACGACCACGGTAATGCTTCCAATGGGCTTGATATGAAACAGCCCGCTAGATTCACATGCCCTCTCCCACTCCGTACCCTTCACGTGGTCTTGGACACCGCGATTCAGGTACGCCAGAGACGTGGTAGTAACAAGAGCATGGAACCTAGCGCGGTGTTCCGCAACTACTTCGAGTTTTCCCTATAATGAACTACAAATCGCGCCACTTTCTAGTGGCTCCCTACTGACCAGGCGGATTGTTCATAGAGAGGCTCCTTATGCAAGGCTAAAGTTTAAGAGGGGGCCACCCAACAGGAGTGAAAAGCGGCCCCCGGCGCGGCACCGTAAAAGCTCTACACAAACAGGGCCGCGAACTTACAAATAATGCAACTCTTTGTACCCGCACCTCTTGCAGGCACGCATCTGACCCAACCTGAAGGTTTTGCTGTCCTCCCACTTAGTCCAGTTATGCCCGAACCAAGCGCAGAGCCACAGCAACAGGGAAACTTTCATTGAACTGGCCCTACAGGCAAATGCTCGTAGTCCAGCACGCGCTTCAGGACAATAGCGGCCGCGTCACCAGTAATCGGGAGAAATCCCCTCCCCTTAGTGAAGAACTGCACGCTACTGTTCCTTGGATTGGCGCTTGGTCGGAACTGCAACCGAACGCCCTTGGGAAGATCGTACTGTTTCATGTAGCCTCCGAGCAGGGGACTCAAGTAGTCCCACTGCCGTCTTACTTCTTTTGGTCATAGGTAAGTACTCTAACCCCTGCCCAAAACTCCGGGCCTAACATGGACAGGGGCTACAACACTTACGAGACGAACTCGCTCTTTCCGTCCCAGCCCTGAATGGCGCGCTTGAAGCCCGCCTTCTCTTCGTCCGAGCACGACACCCACAGCGTAGCCAGTTCCGGCATAGTTACGGGGTTCGCAGGAGTCCCGAAGAACTGCTGCAATGCGTGCAACTCACTTCCTTGCATGTTGTTACCTCCCTATTTCTACAGCCTGCGTCTTTTCCAGCTCCTGCTGCATCCAAATGCAGTCCTCTACAGTTACCCGCTGCCGAATCGCAAACAACCACTCGGCTTCGCATTGGTTACTACAAAACACGCACAACTCCGGTATCTCCCGTACGCACCACAGACAGTGCATAGCTACGCCGCCTTCCGGTAATGCGGAGCCTGTGCCAGTACCGCGAACTCCCCGGTACATACATGGCTATTCACACAGACGGTTCGTACCCGGACGTTGCCCCGGAGTGTAACGAGTCTCCAGAGTCCCCCGCAGGTACTCCCGTCCACATTCTTCTGGCGACACTGCTTCTTAGCCAGTCGCCAAACCGTCCGTATCTGAGTTTTCTTTGTTGCTGCCATTGCTGGCCTCCTGTTTCTCGAACGTAATCACATACACCGAATCCGGTAACTTCTCCAGTAACGGTTTCACATCCTTCCAATCTAGTTTCCCGTTCCCTACTCCGGGCCGCGGCAGAATCCAAATTAGTCTCGGATTCGCCTCTATGAACCTTTGTAATTCCTGAACGGAGCGAGCTATTAGCTCCAAGTCCGCTCTCTCGAACCACTGATGCTTCACAGGGAACATTAACACACCTACAAACAACCACTCTACATGATTCCCGCGATGCATAAGCCTGTCGCCGAGCTTAGCGGCGATTCCCGGAAAGCGCTGTGTAGCCTCTAAAGCATTCCCACGGCCCATTACACCCTCACCATTGGCTTTAACTGTGCCATTGGTAGTTAGACAAATAACGGTGTTATGATACCCGTGAAAGTCCCAGAGGTTTCCAGTAATTTCCTTCATATATGTTCTCTAATAGCCCTAACTTACAGGCCACTCACGACTTGCGGATTCAGGCGCATAGCCGTCGTGTGAAACTGTACTGGCTAGGGCTATTACAAAATAGGAAACGGTGCCCCCAAAGGCGAAGCACCGTGCCCTTCTGTACGTGATAGGGGCACTCCCCAAGTAGGCAGCACGTGACCCCTACAGGACATAAGGAAGTGCCCTGAACGGATTGGACAATAGTGCCCCTGACCTTGCACTTGCCCAGTTACGTGACTGTTCTAGAGTTAACGTAGGCTATTTGGGGAGGAACTCGTGAAGGGGCGTAGCTGCGGAACGTGGTCTAATTGACATTGCCTTGCGTCCAAATCGGCTTATGCTACGCCCTAGTTGAACTACGCCGCAATCCCTTCCGACGGAATCACGGACATCGTATCGACGCTGCCTAGGTACATGGCATGAATCTCACCTTCCGTCATCCAGTGAACCATGCCCGTGTGAATGTGCTCTGCCAGCCAGTTCATGTACTTGACCAGCTCGCCCTTGGTACTCTGCGGTTTCATCGGCTTGCCGTCGAAGGTAGCTGGCCGATTCGGTGTAGCATCCACTTGCAGGATTCGCAGCAATAGGCTACGAACCTTCTTGAACTTCGCTACGTCGTGCTCCTGTAGGCTCTCGACCAGAGTGCCTTCCAGTTGCCGTTGTGCAGATTGCATACCTGCTTCCATAGGCTTCTCCTGTTGCTCTGAATACGGCTTACCTATTGCTAGGCTCTCGGATTGCCGCTAGACCCCCGGTCTAGGCTTAACGTCCTTAGGCATCGTAGTCTGAATTGCTAAGGAATAACTATTCCCACATAACAGACTAATCACTGGGGAGACTTGCTCCCCAGTCAATAGCGTGCTACCTGAGCATATGCCCAACGGGCTTCAATTCCCGCATCCCACAAGGCGTCCCAAGGAACGGGGCCAACAACGCCCCTTGAAATATCCGTACTGCTGTGGCCTTTGGGAAAGCCTGCCCTTCCACTAGGCGCTTCCACGTCCCATTTTCTTGCTTCTCGAATAGACCATAAAGTTGCTTACGTTGTTTCATGGTATAGGTCTCCTGTTACCTATAGGGCCTGTGTCCATTTTCGGACACTCTCGAAACCCGCAAAACGCGGGTTCAACCTGTGCGCCAGATGCGCCGCAATTGCGCCACGATTCGATTCTAGCGCGTTTCGACTCGCCCGACGTGGTTTGGCGCGTCGTCGTGTTTTCCACAGGCCAAAATCGCCTCCGTAGCACGATTTCGATAGGCATGGCACAAAGGTGGTGTTTTGTAGGCCAAAAAACAGGGAGCACGCGGTTAACGTGCTCCCATTTCGTCGAAGTAAATCAGTAGCAGGGTGGATTGCTCCACCCTGCTAGTGTCTTACTTCAATAGCGCCAAAAGCGCCTTGACAACCGCGGCCTTATCGTCACTCTGTGTCGCGTTACCCGGTGTCGCCGTCGGCATCTTCGTGCGGTTTGTCTTGCGGCTTAGCTTCACGCCGTCATCGTTGGCGTTAATGAACGCCCACAAGGGTTCCCAATTGTCCCGAAGTTTCTCCCATTGCTCAACGTACAGCGAGACAGGGAAACGTCCCAAGCCACTCAGCGAGATACAGCCTTTCTCGCTGATACTGAAACCAACCGCGCCACTCTTCGGCTGCGCCTTTGACTGCGCCTCCAATTCAACCAACCGCGCCTGCAATTCGGCATACGTCGGCTGACCCGGTTTCAAGTCGGCAGAGACTGCAACCGTACCCGCGGCGGGGACAAGGGGGGACTTTGGGGCGTTGACTGTGCTATTCGTTTCCATGATTAAATCCTTTCATTTGTGCCACTTAGCGACTGGCACGGTCGCAATTACGATACTCGCTTCCGAGTATCGGGAGTTAGTTGCTCCAATAACGGCACAGGCGAGTGTTTCCACACAAGGGGCAAGCCCCCTTTCCCTGTGCCGTTAATGCAACAGTCTAACTCGCAGTGTCGGATTTCGCCTAGTTGATCTTACCCCCGGACTATCCCAGAGGTCGCTTCACTTGCGTCAGCTAGTCCGCATCCTGCACGTACCCCTAGCTCAAAGGGGTACTCCTCTCGTTCGCAGTAATCGTCTGGGAGGTTTCGGTCCCATTAACGGTGTTACCGTCTAGCAGCCTACCCGACTGTGAGCCATTTCCGGGTTCGTCGGGTTCCTGCGAACGTGTTGGCTGCCGTGACCAAGTGCAAGCGGCACGCCAAACGCAACTTGTTGAAAACAAACGACTTCACCTTCGTGGGGGTGCGTCAAAAATTCATACCACGAACGTGGCGAAATCGGGCCTAAGTGCCGCATAATCAGCGACTTGGCGCGCTTTACCCGCCCTGTAAAGTTTACCGTACCACCAAAGTGGGGTGCGCTGGGACACCGCCTATAGCCACGTATCTGGCAGGGTATGCCCATCAAGTACCAACTACGTGTCCTCCCAAGTCCTTCCCTGTCAATACCTTAGCGGCTATATCGTACCACGGTATAGTCACTCGTGCTGCGAGCTATAGCACTCCGAGCGCCTATATGCCTATAGCTAAGTCTATATTATTCATATACCTAAGGTTTCTACTACCGTCAATGGGTATGGGCATGGTTCATGGACTCATCTCCCCGGACTCTACATGTAAATTACGAAATTCATGTAAACCCTTCATTTCATTGACACTAGTGCTCATGGCACTAGCTCTCCAAGCTATAGATATATAAGGACTTACAGGTAGACATTTAGGGTCCCATCTGGCTCTGGTACCGTTTTGAGCGTGGGTCCCATCTACCTGTAGGGTCCCATTTGCCCCTGTTTACATGGGTGTCATTTTTTCGCCTGTAAGTTATTGAAAAATGGATGTCACTTTGTCACTCTATATCCTGTACTATACAGGGGGGGGGGGGGG
>Ga0265338_10000551_pt1 | contig 65599 bp, 52 predicted proteins | sample 42126metaG_FD_193579 | JGI IMG/M metagenome (GOLD analysis project Ga0265338, IMG submission 193579) | Rhizosphere microbial communities from Carex aquatilis grown in University of Washington, Seatle, WA, United States - 4-21-26 metaG | ecosystem: Host-associated > Plants > Roots > Rhizosphere...
GCCGGGCCCCAGGGCCGGGATAGCTGAGGTCAGGGCCCGGTAGCCCGAGCCGGGCCCATCTCACCCGGTCAGCCTGGCTCGGTCACGCGCGCCGGGGGCGCGGCGATCTCCAGCCCTTCACCTACAAGAGCAGCTGCAGCTAGCGTCAGGGCACCCGGCTTAGGGTCGTCTGCGCTTCGGACTGCATCGCTGCGGTGCTGGGCGGAGCGTGGCCGAGGAGGAGGTCCTGGAAGGCGAAGAAGGTCGCGCCTTTGAGGACGTAGATCCCGCTGAGGCCGACCGCCTGCCCCGAGATGCTGGTGCTCCCGTACACGGTGGACGCCCGATCACCCAGGTTGGCAACATCGCTGGTGTTCAGGGACACATGCATCCCGGCGGGCAGCTTCTCCTTGACCAAAGCCTTCGCCTGGGCTTGAGCCTGCGACCAGTCCGCCTGCGCGGTGGCGGTGTCCTGCGCCTGGCCGACTTCCACCGTGAACACGTTCGCTGTCTGGTAGCCGTACACGCATTGCCTCCCGCCGCCGCTGCTGGTTTCCTCCTTTCCGCTTCCGAACGAGGTGCCGGCCAGCGAGGACGCTTCGGAACTCGTGACCAGCTGGCAGGGGTCAAGCGAGGTGGCCACCGCGGACTGGCTCGCCGTCGCTGAGGCCGGGGCGCTGGTCGCGGCTTGCGTTGCCCCGCCGCTGGCGGACCCGGACGGCGGGCCGGTCGATGAGCCGCAGGCGGTCAGCAGCACTGCGGATGTAGCGGCAAAGAGGGTCACTGCGATGCCCCGCATGTCATGTCTCCCATGGATTGAAACTGTTCTCGGCCATGACCGCCCGATCGCGCAGGCGCATGGCGCGGCGCGCATACGGCGGATGGGAGGATTGAACGTGACCGGACCTGGCCGCGCATCCGTAGTCACTACGTAGCAGCGGGTGCGTAGTCGCTGCCGATACGCAGGTTCCAGCCGCCGTAGAGCAGCCGGCCGGCCCGGGTCAGGCCTCGGCGCGCAGGATGCTGTAGAGCACCCCGTCCACCCACCGGCCGTCGCGGAAGCCGATCCCGCGCAGCACGCCCTCACGGGTGAACCCGGCCTTCTCCAGGGTCCGCTGCTCGGCAACGTTGCCAGCCTCGGTGGTGGCCTGGATGCGATTCACCACCGTGTGCGCGAACAGGTACGCCACGAGCAGCCGGTGCGCCTGCGTGCCGTATCCCTGGCCGCGCGCCTCCGGCGCGAGGGCGATGCCGACCTCCCAGTAGTGCGCGACCCGGCCGATCCTGTGCTTATGCCAGTTCATCAGCCCGAGCGACTCGGAGCCCTTCGCCACGATCAGCATGCCGCCGTCGTCGCCCAGCAAGCGGTTCTCCATCCAGGGGCGGCGGAACTCGCCGGGATCCCGCCACCCGAACCAGGCATACTCGCCGGTGGCTTCCGGGTCGCCGGTCAGCCGGTACAGCAGCGGCAGGTCATCCTCATCAACTGGTCGCAGCCGCAGCGGATCGTCCATGTCGTGACATGCTACGGCCCCTGGCATGATCGAATACTGACGCCGGCCGCGCGCACCCCCGGTGCGCCTGGGAGACTGGCCGGCAACGAAACGTTGGGTAAAGAAGGGAAGGTTTCGATGGCGGATGGCGACGGTGCGGTCGCGACACGCGACCCGGATGCGCTGGTCACGGAAATCGAGCGCACCCGTGAGAACCTCGCGCGCACCATCGACGCCCTGACCGAGCGGGTCAGCCCGCGCAACGCCGCACGGCGGGTGGCCAACCAGGCCCGTGAGCAAGCCGCGCGCCCGGAGGTCCAGCGCGCGGTCGGCGGTGTGGCGGCCGCGGTGCTCGCCCTGGGGGTGGCCGCCTACCTGATCCGCCGCCGCCGCAGGTAGGCCAGCGGGCCGCGGTCAGGCGAAAGCGTGGCCCTCGCCCCGGTAGGTGGGCACGGTCGCGGTCACCGAGGCCCCGTCGATCAGGTGCAGCTCGGTGAACCGCTCGCACAGCTCACCGGCCTTGGCGTGCCGGAACCAGACCCGGTCACCGATGGCCAGCCCGTCGGCCGCCGGCCCGAGCAGTGGTGTCTGCACCTCGCCCGCGCCCTCCTGGGCGTCGAGGCGCAGCCCGGCCGGCCGGTAGGGCTGGGGCAGCCTGCTGGCCTGGGCCGGGCCGGAGGCCAGGTACCCGCCGCCGAGCACGGTGACCACGCCCAGCCCTGGCCTGCGCACCACAGGCAGCGCGAACAGCGCCGCGGGCTGCCCGGAGAAGCCGCGGTAGCTGTCGAACAGCCAGGGCTGGTACAGGCCGGAGCCCGCGCCGATCTCGGTCACCGCTTCCTCGGTGGTGGTCTTCTCGATGGAGCCGGTACCGCCGCCGTTGACGAAGTCGAGCCGCGCCACGGCCCGCACCGCGGCGACGATCGCCGCGCGCCGCCGGGCCAGTTCGGCACCAGATTTCTTTTGCATGTACCGCACGGCCCTGGCGTAGTACTGCCGTCCGGCCGGGTTATCGCCGACCCCGGCAATCTGCGCCTCGTAGGCCATGATGCCGGCCAGCCGGATTCCGGGCCGGGCGGCGGCGTTCCGGGCCAGGCCAGCCGCGTCGGCAGGAGTGCGGACGGGGGAGCGGCGGGCCCCGGCCCGCATCCGGACGCCGAGCGCCACATAGGCCGTGTCGATGTCGATGCAGACCTTGACCGGGCCGGCGTCGCGGACCTGGCCGGCCGCCTTCTCGATCATGTCGAGATGCTCCGGGCAGTCGATCATCACGGTGATGACGGCCCGGGCCACCGGATCGCCGGCCAGCCGGGCGAGCGCGGCCCGGTCGGCGGTGGGGTAGGCGACCAGGATGTCCTGGCTGGTGCCGCAGCCAGCCAGCCAGAGCGCCTCAGGCAGCGTGAAGGCCATGATCCCGCGGAACCCGGTCATCGCCAGGGCCTGCTCGATCACGGCCCGGCAGCGTACCGACTTGCTGGCCAGCCGGATCGGTTTCCCGGCGGCCCGCCGGGTCATGTCCGCCGCGTTGGCCCGCAGCGCGGCCAGGTCGACCGCTGCGAACGGCGGCTCCAGATGCGCGGTCGCCGCGTTGTACCGCTGCAGGTCAGACGGGCCGGGACCGGTCACTCAGCCTCTTTGATCAGCTCAGCGTACTGTTCCGCGGTCAGCAGGCCATCGAGCGGCTCGTCGTCGGCCAGCCGGATCCGCAGCAGCCAGCCAGCTCCGTACGGGTCGGAGTTGACCAGCCCGGGGTCATCCTCGATCTCCGGGTTCGCCTCGATCACCTCACCGTCCACCGGCGCGTAGATGTCGCTGACGGACTTGGTGGACTCGACCTCGCCGCACGGCTCACCAGCCGTCACCGCGGTGCCCGCCGCGGGGACGGAGACGTAAACCACGTCGCCGAGGGAACTTTGCGCGTAGTCCGTGACGCCGACGGACGCGACGGTGCCGTTGACGGCTACCCACTCGTGTTCCGCGGTGTAGCGCAGTTCGTCCGGGACGCTCATGGTTTCCCTCTCATCTGGGTTTGGCACCTGGGTCTGGCATCTGGGGGTTGGCGTCTGGCTGGTCTCTGGCGGTGGTGGCGGACGGCGCTTCAGTCCGCCCGGCGGTAGAACGGCAGGTCCACCAGGCGGGCCGGCTCGGCGCTGCCCCTGATGTCTATCGCGAGCGTGCCGTCCGGGGTGTCACCGGGCGCCAGCCGTGCGACCTCTGGGTCGACGTAGGCCATCGCGATCGGCACGCCGAGGGTGGGGGAGGGGGCACCGCTGGTCACCGTGCCACGGGCCTGGCCGTCCCACAGGACGGCGTACCCGTGCCGCGGGACCCGGCGGGTGCCGCCCACCAGGCCGACGAGCACCCGGCCGGGACCGGCCTGCGCGCGGGCTTGCAGCGCGGCCCGGCCGACGAAGTCGCCCGGCTTGCCGAAGGTGACCACCCGCCCCAGCCCGGCATCGAACGGTGTCAGCTCAGGGCCGAGTTCGCTGCCGTACAGCGGCATGCCGGCCTCAAGGCGGAGCGTATCGCGCGCGGCCAGGCCCGCGGGTACCAGGCCGTCGCCGGAGCCCGCGTCGGTCAGCGCCGTCCACACCGGCTCGGCGTCGGCCGGGCTGGTGAACAGCTCGAAGCCGTCCTCCCCGGTGTAACCGGTGCGGGCCAGCAGCACCTCGTGGCCCGACACGCGGGCCCGGTGGCTGGCGTAGTACTTCACGCCGTCGAGCGGGATGTCGGTGAGCGGCCCGAGGATCCGCGCGGCGGCTGGCCCCTGGATCGCGATCAGCGCGTACTCGGCGGTCCGGTCAGTGACCCGGGCGTCGTGGCCACCGGCCCGCTCGGCGAGAGCCTCGTGCACTACCGGGGTGTTGGCGGCATTCGCGACAACCAGGAACTCCTCGTCGGCGAGCCGGTAGATGATCAGGTCGTCGAGCACGCCGCCGTCCTCGGCACAGATCATCGTGTACCGGGCGCGACCAGGCGCTATCACGGACGGCCGCCCGGTCACCGCGTAGTCGAGCGCCGCGCCCGCGGCCGGCCCGGTGACGGCGATCTCGCCCATGTGGGACAGGTCGAACAGGCCAGCGGCCCGGCGCACCGCCTGGTGCTCCGCTGTCTCACTGCGATAGCGCAGCGGCATCTGCCAGCCGGCGAAGCCGGTCATGGTGGCGCCAAGCCGCTCGTGCACCCGCAGCAGCGGGGTAGGTCGCGGCGGATCCGGACGCGACAGCGTGCGTCGCGGCTCTGCGGCGTCGGGCATGGTCATCTGCGCGCACTCCAAGGCCGGTACGGGCGGCTGGCCTGCGCGGGCTAGCCTACCGGGGCCTGGTGTTAGGCTCAGCCGGGATGGCTAGGTGGCTGGCCATCACAGCCCCTCGAGGGCCGCGTGCCCCGCACGCGGCCATGTGGCGGGATTGGCATCCGCCCAGAGCGAGGGGAGCAACGATGCTCGCGTTCATCGCCCGGCTGAAAACCCGGGCTCTTTTCCTGGCCGCAGTGGCCGTCCTGTTCACGGGCGGCGTCGCGGCCGCGGGGACCACCCCGCAGCCCGCCGTGTCAGCGGCCGCAGGCCCCGCCGCCGCAGCGGCGGCCGGCCCCGTGCGCGCACCAGGACCCCACCAGGCAGTGCCGTTCGCGGTGTCCGGCTCGCCCGGCTCGCCCGGGCCGCTGAACGCCGCGCAGGCCGCATCGGCGGCGCAGACCTGCGCCAGCTACGCGACCGCCGCCGGCTGGGCCAACAACGGCAGCCTGGTAACGGCGGGCGCGGTCTGCGTGGCCGAATCCGGTGGCCGGTCGCTGGTCTACTTCTGCGACTCCACCGGCCATGACGGGGTTTATCCGCCTATCGTCTGTCCCGGCATTTACGACCGCGGCCTGTGGCAGCTCGACAGCGCGGGCCAATCCGGCATCTCCGATATCTGTGCGTTCGACCCCCAGTGCAACGCGAACGCCGCTTATGCGGTCAGCGGGCGCGGGACGAACTTCGCCGCGTGGGCCGGGTACACCGGCGGGGGGTATTCCCGTTATGTCAGCGCAGTTCAGGCGGCGGTCGACGGCTTGCGGTCGGGCACCGTGGCCAGCGCGCTGCTCGGGGTGTGCCTGGCCCGCGCGCAATACGGGCAGAATGCGCCGGTGGTGACCGGCAGTTGCGGGACGGGTGTCCGCCAGCAGCAGTGGAGCGCGGTGGGCGGCACGATCCGCAGTGGCCAGTTCTGCGCCGCGGTCGCGTCAAAGGCGGCCTACGCCAACGTCCGGCTGCGCCGGTGCGACAGCCTCACCTGGCAGCAATGGACGGCATCGGGAACCGGACAGCTGCGCAACGTGCTGACCGGCGGGTGCCTGCGCGATCCGGGAGCCAGCCTGGTGGCGGGAACGCAGGTCACCGTCGCGCCGTGCACGGCATACGCCTCTCGCTTGTGGTGGCTGCCGTGATGGCGTCGTTACCGGCCGTCCGTGCCGCGGCCGCGGGCTAGTCTCCGACCATGGAACTGCTTACCGAAGACGCCATCACGGCCGAGCTTGCGACTGTGCCCGGCTGGACCCGGGCCGGCGACAGCATCACCACCGCCACCGCGCTGACCGACTTCCGGGCGGCCATGCTGTACCTGGGTGCGGTCGCCTACCTGGCCGAGGATGCCAATCACCATCCGGACATCCTGATCCAGTGGAACCGGGTGACGCTGACCTTGTCGACTCATTCGGCCGGTGGCCTGACGGCCGCTGATTTCGCCCTGGCCCGCCGGATCAGCCAGCTCACCTGACGCCGGCCGGCTCCGGCACCTTCGTCCTGGTGGCGCCACGCCCCCGGGTGGCGCCGCCCAGCGGACGAAGGTCCCTCGGCGCGGCGCGGTCCCCGGAAAGCCAGGGGTTTCCAGTTATACACGCTGCGGTCTTGTGATCACATCTTGTTACTAGAATTCGCCGAGCCATCAGAATTCGCAGGGCAGGCGCTTGATGCCGTTGATGAAGCTGGACAGCAGCCGGTCCGGCGGCCCGGCCGTGGCGATGTCGGGGACGCGGCCCAGCAGTTCGCGGAGCATGACGGTGATCTCCCTGCGGGCCAGATGCGCGCCCAGGCAGAAATGTGGGCCCGCCGCGCCGAAGCCGACATGCGGGTTGGGTGAGCGGGTGATATCGAACCGCGCCGGATCGGCGAAGACCGTCTCGTCCTGGTTGGCCGACCAGTAGAAGAGCACCGTCTTGTCGCCGGCCCGGTAATCGTGGCCGTTCATGGTGTAGTCGCAGGTGAGCGTCCGCCGCATGAACATGACCGGCGAGGCGTACCTGACGATTTCCGCCACCGCCCCGCCGATCCGGTCTTCGAAGGCGTCCAGCAGCAGTGCGCGTTGCGCGGGGTGCTCGGTGAGCAGCATCAGCGCGTGCGAGATCGCGGTGCGGGTGGTCTCGTTTCCGGCCACCACGAGCAGGATGAAGAACGACGCGAGTTCCGCGCTGGTCAGCTGCTCGCCGTCGATGTTCGCGGTGACCAGGGAGGAGACGAGGTCGTCGGCCGGGTCGGCGATTCGCGCCACGGCCAGGCTGGTGACGAGATCGGCCAGTTCCTGACCGGCGCCCAGGATCTGGCCGACCGCTTCGCCGATGTCATCGCTGAGGAAGTCGGGGTCGGCGCCGGACAGGATGATGTTGGTGTTGCGCAGCACCATGTCGTAATTGCTGTCCGAGACGCCCATCATCTGGCAGATGATGGTCAGCGGAAGGCGCGCGGCCACCTGCTCCACGAAGTCGCAGGGACCGGTGGCCAGCAGGTCATCGACGATCTGGGTGGCCACCCGCGCCACGTCCTGCTCGAATTTCCCGATCATCCGCGGGGTAAAGGCACGGGACACGATCCGGCGCAGCCGTGCGTGCCGGGGGTCGTCCATGTTGATCATCGAGCCGAAATACTCGTTGAACTCAGCGGGCAGATCGAGGATGCTCGTCGCGCCCCGGCTGGAGCAGAACACCCCGGGGTTCCTGCTGGCCTCGGTCACATCCGCATGGCGTACCAGCGCGTAATACCCAGGGCCCTGCTCGGCGAAAGGTGACTCCGGCTCGGCGAAGAAGGGCGGATGGTCGCCGGCCCGCAGCCGGGCGAAGGCGGCCTGCCGGTCCGCCGTGGGCAGTCCCCAGAATGCCGTATCGGAGAGATCGATGTCGCCGGTGGCCAGGGAGGATCCTGTCCCGGGAGGCTGGTGTGCGGTCACTAGGCCTTACCTCCATCGGACTTGAACGTCATTCGGTTCCATCGTTGCAGAGCGCAGCCCTTGCCGGGAAGGCGCGCCGCCGCCATCTCGCCGTCGCCCGGGGCGGACTCGCGCCGGGCCAGCCAGGGCGGCATGCTCGTCCCATGGAGATGCCCGGTTACCGCCCCTGCGACGTCGCCTACCACATCGAGTGCCTGCGCCGCGAGGGTGAGCTTCTCGCTGCCGCGGCCGGCCAGGCGGGCCTGGGCACGCCGGTGCCCGCGTGTCCCGGATGGGCCGTGCGCGATCTCCTCAAGCACACCGGTTTCGTGCACCGGTGGGCTGCCGGGTACCTGGCCGAGCAGCGCACCGACATGATCGAGGCCCCTGGGGAGGACGAGTTGCTCACCCTGGGGCCATCCGGCGACGGGCTGGTCGACTGGTTCCGGGCCGGGCACGCCGGACTCGTGCGGACCCTGGCGGACGCCGACCCGGGCGTGTCGTGCTGGACGTTCCTGCCTGCTCCCTCGCCGCTGGCGTTCTGGGCGCGGCGGCAGGCCCACGAGACCGCGATCCACCGGGTCGACGTGCAGCAGGCGGCTGGGTCAGCGGCCGAGCAGATTCCGCCGCGGCTGGCCGCGGACGGCATCGACGAACTGCTCACCGGCTTCCTGCCGCGCGCCGCGCGCCGCAGGTCGTGGCAGCCGGGCCCTGGCACGCTGGGCGTGCATGCCGCCGACGGGCCTGCCGCGACTGCTCACTGGCTGGTCGCGATGGGCCCGGGTCATGCCGAGGTGACCCGTGGCGCCGGGCCCGCTGACTGCGACATCACCGGGTCGGCGGCCGATCTCTACCTGCTGCTCTGGAACCGGCGCGACCCGGCGGGCCTGGACGTGCGCGGGGACCCAGGTCAGCTGGCGACGCTGCATGGCCAGCTCCGCATCAGATGGAGCTAGTGGTCGGTAAGACCACTGGGCGTGTCCTAACCGGATCCGCGGGCCTGAGCCGTTGGCCCTGACCGTTGTGCGGTGTGGTCCCGCACCGCGCGGCCTGGGCACATCGGTATGCGGCGTTTCCTCGCGCGGGCTGGTGATGAACACCTGCTCCCGCTCGATGTCGATGGGCCGGGCCGGCCGGCCGGCCAGCAGGGGGGCCAGGCTGCTGATGGCACCCGCCGCGAAGAGCGCCGCTGCGGCCCGGGAGGCCGCCACGGCGTCACCGTGCCCGGAAGCGAGGCTGACCACGGGCACGTCGCAGCAGCCGGCGGCCAGGCCAGCCAGCGCCTGGCCGGGCCCCGCCTCGATCAGGAGATCGGCATCAGCGGTGGCCGCGCCGAGCGCCTCGGCGAACCGCACGGGTGATGTCAGCTGGCTGCCGAGGAGCCGGGCGATGTCGTCAGCGGCGGTCAGCTCACGGCCGGTGACCGTGGACATCAGCCGCCGGCTCGGCGGCGCGAACTCGTATCCCGCGAGCACACTGCGCAACGGCGCTACCCGGTCAGCCATGACGGGGGAGTGCAGTCCATTGTCCGCCGCGAGGACGTACACCGGGACGCCGTCGCGAGCACCCCGCCGGCTGACATCGCGGACAGCGGCGGCGGAGCCCGCCAGCACGTGGCAGCGCGGGCCGTTGTAGGCGGCGATGACCAGATCGCGGCCGGCACACAGCGCTTGGGCGGTCGCGGTGTCGGCCGTGACGCAGATCATGCCGCTGCGCTGCGGGTCTGGAGTGCTGACTACGGCATCGCGCTGCGCGACCAGCCGCGCCGCGTCCGATTCTGACAGGCAGCCCGCCCAGACCAGACCAGTGATCTCGCCGAGGCCGTGGCCCACCGCCGCGGCGGCCTGCACACCGAGCCTGTCCAGCCAGTGCAGCGCGGCCAGCGACGCATGCACGATCGCGACGCCCCAGCACCTGATCGCCGGAGCGTCCTGGCCGGGAGACTGGCCGGGGAACAGGAGCACGACCCGGCCCCGCGCGCCGTCCGAGGCGAAAATGCCCGGGCGGACTGTCAGCCGGCCACCGGCCAGGCCAGGCAGCAGAGCCGCTGCCTGGCTGGCCAGGCGGCTGAGGTCGTCCTGCCTGCTCGCCACGACAGCGACCCGCACCGGTCCGTCGTGCGCGGTCCGGCCCAGCTGGCAGGCAAGATCGGTGAACTCCCCGTCGGACAGCCCGGGCGCCAGGGCAGCGACCCTGGCCAGCGCGCCGGACACGACCGCACGGCTGGATCCACTGAATAGGTAGCTGTCCGCCCGGAGGTGCGGGCTGACCGTCCATGACCTGGCGCGGAGCCCGCCGCGGACCTGCGCGGGCGCACGCCGCAGCGCGGCTGGCCCAGGGCCGGTGTCCGGGCTGGTGCCGTGGCCGGTGTCCCGGCTGCCGCCGCTGGTGTCCCGGCTGCCGCCGGGGTTGCTGCCGCTGCGGAGCACGATGTGCACGTTGCTGCCGCCTGAGTCCATCGCGCTCACCGCTGCGAGCCGGGTGCCCCCCGGCCAGGGCTCGGCGGCGCGCACCACCCGCAGCGTCGCGTCCTCAGCGCCGAGCAGGGGATGTGGGCGGGCGCATCCGGTGGCCGGGGGGATAACCCCCGCGTTCACCGCCAGCGCCGTCTTGATCAGCCCGGCCGCCCCGGCCGCGGCCCTGGCACGGCCGATGTTGGCCGTGACTGAGCCGAGCGCCGCAGCCGATGCGGCACCGGCCCGGATCGTCACCAGGGCGGTGAGCTCAGCGAGATCTCCTGCCGCTGTGCCGCGGCCGGCGCCCTCGATCAATTGGACGTCCGTGGGGTCCACATCGGCGTGTTCGTAGGCCCAGCGAAGGACCTGGAGCTCGCTGCCGGGGTCTGGGCCGTCCTCGCCCGGCCAGCCGGCGGCTGACCGGGCCCAGCCGATGATCTCGGCGTAGGCCGGTATGCCCGCGGCGCGGGCGTCAGCGGCCCGCATCAATGCGACAACGCCGCAGCCCTCCCCGGGCAGGAACCCGGTCGGGCTGGAGTCATAGACACGCATGTCGTCGGCGGCCAGCAGGCCGGCCTGGGCCAGCCCGCTGAGCTCGGATGGGTCGAGGCTGAGATGCACTCCTCCGGCCAGCGCGAAATCGAGATCATCCGCGGTGAGCGAGGAGCAGGCGGCGGCCACGGCGAGCAGCGCCGAGGAGTACGCGCTGCCGGTCGCCTGGCTGCCGGTGGCTTGGCTGCCGGTGGTGGTAGTGGTAGTGGTGGCTTGGCTGGCCGTGGCCTGGCCGCCGCCCCGGAAACCGAACTGGCCGCTGATCCGGCTGGCGATGGCCCCGGTGCCGAAGATGACCCCGGCCCGGTCCTCGGGGACCCCCTGCCCGCCGGGGAACCCGGCATCGGCGAGGGCGCGGCCCGCCGTTTCCAGGGCGAGCCAGCGCGCCGGGTCCGCCACCAGGTATGCGGACTCGGAGATACCGAACGCGCCGCGGTCAAACCGCCAGCCTTCGATCAGCGCGGCCCGATGCGTCGCGGCGCGTGCGGGTGCGGGTGCGGGTGCGGCGCCTACGGGTCCGGCGCGTTCGGGCTCCGCTGGAGAGGCCGGCCGGCGGCGGGCCGGGTCGAGCTGGGCCGACGGCACCCGCCGGAAGGCCCGGCGGCCGGCCAGGCACATCTCGAGGAGAGCGGGCGCGTCGTCAGCGTCGGGGAACCTGCAGGCCACACCGACGATGGCGATCGGCTGGGCGCTGGCCGCGGGTACGGGATCCTCAGGCATGGGCCCAACCGGATTCGCGGTCGGGCCCACCGGACGTCACGGCGGCCATTGTCCACGCGAAATTCAGCCACGCCAGAACGCCCATTGGTCCCCCGAAAAAGCCTTATCCACCACGGTGCCAAGCCGCGATGCCAATGTCCTGAATCTGCAGGCCCCCCGACCTGGGCCGCGACATCCGCCCGCCGGGCCATCGTGGCACATGGAACGGCGCAGCGGGAGGGCTATGGAGGACGCTTTGGCGATCCTGCCGCCTGGGTGGGATCAGGTCCCGGCGAAAGGAATTTTTGCACTATTCCTGCGGATGCCTGCCATCTACGCTGATGCCAGCGCAGCGCTGCGGACTGCTCCGGGGGAGGAGGAACACGGCGGCCGCCACGGCGACTGGACGGGTGGTGGTGCTGACGGCGGCAGCGTTGGCGGCCACCACGGCTGACCCGCGGCCCGGCCGCCAACTGACACCCGGGGCGGCCCGTAACGACACGATCCCGCCCATGCGGATCAGCCCTTTCCCGCTATCCCGGTGGTGGCGGGACCTTTAGGCTGAACCAGGGCGCAGTGCGAATGCTGCGGCACAGACAGGAGCCCCGATGAACGGGACTGGTCTTACCTTCATAGGCGTTGTTGGTTTTTTCATCATCGTGCGTGTTTTCTCGATGTTCATCCGCCGCCGCGTCCGGCGCAACCGGGGAATGGGCTACGACGGCTGGCCGGGTGATCCCGGCACATTCGGGCAGTCCGGCGGCGGCCATCACGGGCACCCGGGTGGCGGCTGGGGCGGCAGTGATGGCGGCGGACACCACGGTGGCGGAGGTGGCGGCGGGGACAGCGGTGGCGGGGGCGGCCATCACGGCTGACCTGAGCCGGTCAGGACCAGGATTCTGCCAGCACAGAGTAGGGACGGCCTACGCCGCCCGGCGCGGACTGGGCTGTGGGCTGTTCCATCATCGGTGAGGAAATCAGGAAGTCGGCGCTGGCCCGGTTGCAGGCGACTGGGATATTCCACACCACGGCGATGCGCAGCAGTGCCTTGACATCGTGGTCGTGCGGCTGTGACTCCATCGGGTCCCACAGGAATATGAGCAGGTCCATGTCTCCATCAGCGATCCGCGCCCCGATCTGCTGATCCCCGCCCAGAGGTCCGCTCTGGAAGCAGGTGACCGGCAGGCCGAGGTCCGCACTGAGCAGACGCCCCGTGGTACCGGTCGCAAACAGGTCATGCTTGGCCAGTTCGCCCCGGTTGAACCGGGCCCACTCACGGAGGTCCTGCTTCCTGCGGTCGTGCGCCACCAGCGCGATCTTCCGCCGTGGCGCGGGCGTGGCCGGTGCAGTGTTGGTATTCACGGCTTCAGTCTGCGCGAAGGATGTTGCGGTGATAACACGCCGGGGTTAGCGCACTGTGTACAAACGGCGTCGCTACGCCGGCAGCCCGTAGTCTCGCGTCAACGGCGGGAGCGGCCCCCGCGGCCGTCACAGAGCGGCTGGGCCAGGCGTCCCGGGCGTTATGCGGCCAGTCACCGGGTGCGCTACCCTGAACACATGCGTTCCGCACGGCTGCTCCTTACCTAGCCGCGCCGACTGACCGTCGTTGGCGCGGCTGCCCCTCGTGGACCGGGGGGCTTTTCTATTTGCCGGAGCCGGACCAATCCCATGGTGAGGAAAGATCATGACAGCCGCCGAGAGCGTTGAGCGGACACAGCATTACGATCCGCGCGTGGTCCAGGAGAAATGGCAGGCCAGGTGGGCTGACCTGGACTTGTTCCGGGCAAGCGATGATCCCGCGGATGACCGCCCCCGCACCTACCTGCTGGACATGTTCCCGTACCCGTCCGGCGACCTGCACATGGGGCACGCCGAGGCGTACGCGATCGCCGACGCGGTGGCCCGCTATTACTTCCAGCGTGGCCACAACGTGCTGCACCCGATCGGCTGGGACGCCTTCGGCCTGCCCGCGGAGAACGCGGCCATCAGGAACAACACCCACCCGGCCGACTGGACGTACGCCAACATCGAGACCCAGGCGGCCTCGTTCCGCAGGTATGCGGTGTCGTTCGACTGGTCCCGTCGGCTGCAGACCTGCGACCCGGCGTACTACCGCTGGAACCAGTGGCTGTTCCTGCGCTTCTACGAGCGCGGCCTGGCTTACCGCAAGGACGGCTACGTCAACTGGTGCCCGCACGATCAGACCGTGCTGGCCAACGAGCAGGTCATCGCGGGGAAGTGCGAGCGCTGCGGGACCGAGGTCATCCGCCGGGTGCTGACCCAGTGGTATTTCAAGATCACTGAGTATGCTGACCGGCTGCTGGAGGACATGGCGGGCCTGGAGGGCAACTGGCCAGACCGGGTGCTGCTGATGCAGCGCAACTGGATCGGCCGCTCGGAGGGCGCTGAGATCCAGTTCGTCATCGAGGGCCGCGATGAGCCGGTCACGGTGTTCACCACCCGGCCGGACACGCTGTTCGGCGCTACCTTCTTCGTCGTCGCGGCCGACTCACCACTGGCCGAGGCGGTCTGCACCCCGGAACACCGCGACGCGCTGACCGCGTACCTGGCCCAGGTGCGCAAGCTGACCGACATCGAGCGGCAGTCAACGGACCGCGAGAAGACCGGCGTCTTCCTGGGGCGCCACGCGGTGAACCCGGTGAACGGTGAGCTGATCCCGGTCTGGGCCGCGGACTACGTGCTGCCGGACTATGGCACCGGCGCGATCATGGGCGTGCCCGCGCACGACCAGCGCGACCTGGACTTCGCCCGGGCGCATGGGCTGGACGTCCGCGTCGTGGTGGACACCGGGGAGCCCGATCCCGCCGTCACCGGAGTGGCCACGCACGGCGATGGGGTGCTGATCAACTCCGGACCGCTGAACGGGCTGCGCAAGCCTGATGCCATCGCCAGGATCACGCAGATCGTGGAATCGGATGGCCAGGGGCGGGCGGCCGTGAACTTCCGGCTGCGTGACTGGCTGCTGTCCCGGCAGCGGTTCTGGGGAACGCCAATCCCGATCATCTACTGCTCCGCCTGCGGTGAGGTCGCCGTTCCCGACGAGCAGCTGCCCGTGGTCCTGCCGGATCTGCGCGGGCAGGACCTGATTCCGAAGGGTGTCTCACCGCTGGCGGCCGCCACGGACTGGGTGAACACGGAGTGCCCCAAGTGCGGCGGCCCGGCCCTGCGGGACACCGACACCATGGACACGTTCGTCGACTCCTCGTGGTACTTCCTGCGGTACTGCTCGCCGGCCTACGAGCACGGGCCGTTCGACGTGGCGGCGGTCCGCCGGTGGGCGCCTGTTGACCTGTACGTGGGCGGCGTGGAGCACGCCATCCTGCACCTGATGTACAGCAGGTTCTTCGTCAAGGTGCTGCACGACATGGGGATGGTCGACTTCACGGAGCCGTTCACCCGGCTGCTGAACCAGGGCCAGGTCATCAACCAGGGCCGCGCCATGTCCAAGTCGCTGGGCAACGGGGTCGACCTGGGCGAGCAACTGGCCGCGCACGGCGTCGACGCGATCCGCCTGACGATGATCTTTGCGAGTCCGCCCGAGGACGATATCGACTGGGCCGACATGAAGCCCGAGGCTAGCGTTAAGTTCCTGGGCCGTGCGTGGCGGGTGGCGGCTGACGCCGGTGCGGTGCCCGCGAGCCCTGGCCCCGGGCATCTGGAACTGCGGAAGGTTACTCATCGGACCGTCGACGACGTCACCAGGCTGGTCGAATCATCCCGGCTGAACGTGGCGGTGGCGCGGCTGATGGAACTGGCCAGCGCGGCCCGGCGGGCAATCGACTCCGGGCCGGGGGCGGCTGACCCGGCGGTGCGTGAAGCGGCCGAGACGTTGACGATACTGCTGTCGATCTTCGCGCCGTACACGGCGGAAGAGTGCTGGGCGCTGCTGGGACACGAGCCATCGGTGGCCGAGGCTGGCTGGCCATCCGCGGACCCAGCGCTGCTGGTCGAGGACCTGGTGACCTGTGTCGTCCAGGTGGGCGGCAAGGTGCGCGACCGGCTGGAGGTCCCGCCCGGGATCGGCGAGGACGAGCTGCGCGAACTGGCGCTGGCGGCTCCGGGCGTGGCCCGGGCATTGGCTGACCGCGAAGTGCGGACGGTGATCGTCCGGGCGCCCCGGCTGGTCAACGTCGTTCCCATCTGACGGGCCGCGCGGGCCGGGTTGTCCACGAGCGGGCCGTCTGACGGATGCGCTCGCCAGCCATTCGAGAACGGCCAGGTCATCAGGGCATGGCCCGGTCATCGGGCATGGCCCGGTGGTCAGGGGGCCGTTACGTCCCGGGAGCGGTAGCTAGGTCGCCCGGCTCAAGACCGGGCCGGTACCCCACGCTGCTGCCCGCTGGTCGCTGGCGCTGGGCGGGTCGTCGAGCGCACCTCCAGATCCGTCACAGTGCGGCGACTTAGATCCGTCGCAGTACGGCGACCACGCGGCCCAGGATCGCGGCCTCATCACCCGGGATGGGTGCGTAGGCCGGGTTGTGCGGCATGAGCCAGGCATGACCGGCCGAGTGCTTGAGGGTCTTGACCGTGGCCTCGCCGTCGATCATCGCCGCGACGATGTCGCCGTTCTCCGCGACCGGTTGCTGGCGCACCACGACCCAGTCGCCATCTGCGATGGCGGCGTTGATCATCGAGTCACCAACGACCTTGAGCAGGAACAATGTTCCGTCGCCGACGATCTGCCTGGGCAGCGGGAAGATGTCCTCGATCGCTTCCTCGGCGAGGATCGGGCCACCTGCTGCGATCCGTCCGACCAGCGGCACGTAGGCGGCTTCCTGTGACGAGATGTCCATCGAGGTCTCTTCGTCAGCGTCGGCTTCCGGCCGCACTGCCGGATGGCCAGGCAGGCGGACCTCCACGGTGCGCGGCCGGCCGGCGTCCCGGCGCAGGTAGCCCTTGCTCTGCAGCGTTGACAGCTGGTAGGAGACGCTGGACGTGCTGGTCAGCCCGACCGCCTCGCCAATCTCGCGCATCGACGGCGGGTAGCCGCGGCGCTGCACGGACTCGCGGATGACCTGGAGTACCTTGCGCTGCCGCCAGGTGAGCACATGGTCGGGATCGGGCCGGTCTGGCATCTCGGTGACCACCGTGGGGACGCTGCCCTTCGGCTTCCGGCCCGGTCGGCCCTTGGGTTTTGCAATCGAGGTAATGTCCGTGCGGCCTTCCGGCGGCGCGCCCTGCGCTCCGCCGTCTTCCGCGCTGCTGTCCATCAACTGACCTCCGAATCCGAGTGGCTGAGTCCAGAGCTGACGGTAGCGCTTCCGCTCCTGGATCTCAAACATCTGTTCGATGACCCGAAAAAGTGTCGTACCCCTGAGGTAGAAGGGTATCGTACAGTCATTCGATCGCACACGTATTCGATCGAATAACTGTACGATAGAACGGTCATTCGACGGAGGAGGTCGGCATGAGCGTGATGAGCGTTGGCCAGCGGCCTGGGGCGACCGGACTCGATGACGAGACCGGCGGTGTCGCTGGTCGGGCGCGGACGGGGCGGCCTGGTGGCCGCGACCTGCCGGGTAGTGACCTGCCGGGGGATGAGCCTTACCCGCTGAGCCGGCTGGAGCGCGAACTGCGCGGCCGCCGGATGCTGGCCCGTGAATTGCGTGCCCACGAAACGCTTACCCGTGAGCTGCGTGCTCGGGGATCTGTCGCCGGGAAGTTGCGGGTCGCCGGGGAACTGCGGGAAAGCGAACGGCGGGAGCGTGCGCACGGGCTCGCCGCGCGGCGGAGCGGGCACGGGGTGCGGCTGACCCGCCGCGGGCGCTGTGTGGTCGTCGGTTTCGTAGTCGGGGTTGTCCTGGCGGTGGTCGCAGCGCTCTGGCTGGCCGCGGCGACCGGCGCGCAGGCCGCGAACCACGGGGCGGCGGCCAGCACTATTGACGCGGGCATGACGCCAGTCGTCGTCCAGCCTGGTCAGACGCTGTGGACGATCGCCCTCCGGGCCGAGCCGACCGCTGATCCGCGAGTCGTCATCAGCCAGATCGTGCAGTTCAACGCTCTCGGCAGCGATGTGGTCGTGCCGGGAGAGCGGCTGTGGGTGCCGAGGGGCTAGCACGCTCGTTGCGGACGCTGTTGTTGCAGGTAGTAGTGGGGGTTTCGCGGTCAGTCGCGGACCGGCCTGGCTGGGCACTGATGTGCGACACGCCGGCGGGAGCCAGTTTTTGGCCAGCCGACCAGCACATTCAGCACTCCTGGGGCTGATCGTGCACCCGGGACGGGCCGACGCTTGCGTCGGGTAGGGTAGCTGTTCTACCGTAACCACAACATCTAGTAGTTACAGGCTTGTAGTTTATCCACAAGTTGTGTTCACTAGAGTCGGCACCGTTTCGGCCCACCGGGGGAGGTGGTCATGTGATCTGCCCGTACTGCAGGAACCTGGACAGCCGGGTAATCGACAGCCGGACTGCCGACGATGGCGCGGCGATCCGTCGCCGCAGGTCATGCCCGGCGTGCGGGCGCCGGTTCACCACCCAGGAAACGGTGATCCTGATGGTGGGCAAGCGGAGCGGGGCCACCGAGCCATTCACCCGGGACAAGATTGTCCGCGGGGTCCGGCGGGCCTGCCAGGGCAGGCCGGTGAGCGAGGATGAGCTCGCCATCCTCGCGCAGCAGGTCGAGGATGCGATCCGGGCCCGTGGCTGTGGCGAGATCGCCTCCCATGAGGTCGGCCTGGAGATCCTCGGGCCGCTCCGGGACCTGGACGAGGTTGCTTACCTGCGGTTCGCGTCGGTCTACCGGGGCTTCGAATCGCTCGCCGATTTCGAACAGGAGATTTCCGCGCTGCGATCAGCGCGTCACGAGGCCGGCGCACTGACGCCATGAGCCTGGCAGCACATTGAAAACCATCGGGATGGGCCTGGCCAGGTCCGGAGGGATCCACCTGGATCCCGGAAGGGGGACGGCATGACGGAGACCGCGAGCGGGTCGGCGCACCGCAGTGGCAAGGGGGCGCGCAAGGGCCTCACAATCCGGCGGATCTACACCCGCGAAGGCGTTCACCCCTATGACGAGGTCACCTGGGAACGCCGTGACGTCATCATGACCAACTGGCGGGACGGCTCGGTTAACTTCGAGCAGCGTGGCGTCGAGTTCCCCGACTCCTGGTCCGTCAACGCCGCCAACATCGTGACCACCAAGTACTTCCGCGGCGCCGTCGGCCAGCCGCAGCGCGAGTGGAGCCTCAAGCAGCTCGTGGACCGGGTGGTCGGCACCTATGTGGCGTCCGGCCGCCAGAACGGCTACTTCGCCACCGCCAAGGACGCCGAGATCTTCGAGCACGAGCTCAGCTACGCGCTGATCCACCAGATCTTCGCCTTCAACTCCCCGGTCTGGTTCAACGTCGGCACCTCCTCCCCCCAGCAGGTCTCAGCGTGCCAGCCGTATGACGCGATGGTGAGCACTCCTGCAGGGCTCATCCCTATCGGCAAGCTGGTGGACGACGATGCTGTAGGAACCAAGGTCTATGACGCCTTCGGCGTCACCAGGATCGTTGCCACCAAGGCCAACGGGGTGAAGGACGTGTTGCGGCTGCACACCAAGGCCGGCTACACCCTCGACGTCACCGCAGACCACCTCGTCTGGCGGTCAACAGGTGCCGGTACCGGCCATTTCGCCGCTGCAGGCACGTTTGTGCCTGGAGATCAGCTGGAGTGGTCTCGCCGGGACGCGGCTGGCGAGAGCGAGATTGACCAGGACGAAATCGCCGAGGCTGCGCTCGCCGGGTGGCTACAGTCGGATGGTTTCGTAGGCCAATACGCGTCTGGCACGAATACCTCTCTGACAATCGAGGCCATGACCGTGACTGACGCAGAGATGGCGTGGGTCACGGCAGCGCTCGACTGGGTCTTCCCGGATGTTCACCGCCATGAGCGGCGTGTCGAGACTCAGAGCGTCGAACTCGACTGCCGCCGGACTCGACTCTACGGAGAGTCTCTGCGGCCGTACGTTGAGCGGTGGGATCTGATGACGCGCGGCCTGGACATGGTCGTGCCCGAGCGCCTATATACCGCGCCGCTGCCGGTGGTAGCTGCCTACCTGAGGAGCATGTTCCAGGCAGAGGGCTTCGTATCCGCCCGAACGTCATCCACGGTCGTCGAAGTCGACATGATCTCGGAGCACCTTATCCGAGGGATGCAGCGATTGCTGCTCCGCTTCGGGATCTACGCCCGGGTCGGGTTTAAGCGGGACTCCCGGGCCGACCGTAAGGGCTGCTGGACACTGCGCATCCAAAGCGCCGGTGATCGGCGTACGTTCGCCGACGAGATCGGATTCATCGATCCCGTGAAGGCGGGGAAGTTGGATCGGAGCTTTGACATCCCCGGACAGGTAGCCCGTGACACAAAGCGCCTCGAGATTGCCTGGATCGAGTCGCTGGGTGCAATGGAGGTCTACGACATCCAGACCGAGAGCGGCGAGTACCTCTCCGGCAACCTGCGGGTTCACAACTGCTTCATCCTGGCTGTGGACGACACGATGGACTCGATCCTGGAGTGGTACCGGGAAGAGGGCCTGATCTTCAAGGGCGGATCGGGCGCCGGGGTGAACCTGTCCCGGATCCGGTCCAGCAAGGAACTGCTGTCGTCCGGTGGCACCGCGAGCGGCCCGGTGTCGTTCATGCGCGGAGCCGACGCCTCCGCGGGAACCATCAAGTCGGGCGGCGCCACCCGCCGTGCCGCGAAGATGGTCGTCCTCGACGTCGATCACCCCGACGTGGAGGAGTTCATCGAGACGAAGGCGCGCGAGGAGGAAAAGGTCCGGGTCCTCCGTGACGCGGGCTTCGACATGGACCTCGGCGGCAAGGACATCGTGAGCGTCCAGTACCAGAACGCCAACAACTCGGTGCGGGTCTCCGACGAGTTCATGCGGGCCGTGGAGCAGGGTGGCAGCTTCAACCTGGCCGCCCGGATGACCGGCGAGACGGTGGAGACCGTCGATGCCAGGGACCTGCTCCGCAAGATGGCCAAGGCGGCCTGGGAATGCGCTGACCCCGGCATCCAGTACGACGGGACAATCAACGACTGGCACACTTGCCCAGAAACCGGACGAATCACCGCAAGTAACCCATGTTCCGAATATATCCACCTGGATAACTCGTCCTGCAACCTGGCGAGCATCAACCTGCTGAAGTTCCTGCGTGACGACAACAGCTTCGAGGTGAAGAAGTTCCAGCAGATCACGGAGCTGATCATCACCGCGATGGACATCTCCATCTGCTTCGCGGACTTCCCCACCCAGAAGATCACCGAGACCACCCGCGCCTACCGGCAACTCGGCATCGGCTATGCCAACCTCGGCGCACTCCTGATGGCCACCGGCCACGCCTACGATTCCGAGGGTGGCCGCGCGGTCGCGGCCGCGATCACATCCCTGATGACCGGCACCGCCTACCGCCGGTCCGCGGAACTGGCGGCCGTCGTCGGCCCGTATGACGGCTACGAGCGCAACGCGTCGGCCCACAAGCGGGTGATGAGGAAGCACGGGGCCGCCAGCAGCCAGATCCGCGCGCTGGGCGGCATGGACGAGCAGATTCTGTCCGCCGCCAACAGCGCCTGGGAGGATTGCCTCGCCCTGGGCGAGACAAATGGGTACAGAAACGCACAATCTTCGCTACTCGCACCTACCGGGACAATAGGCCTCATGATGGACTGTGACACCACTGGGGTGGAGCCGGACCTGGCGCTGGTGAAGTTCAAGAAGCTGGTCGGCGGCGGTTCCATGCAGATCGTGAACCAGACCGTGCCGCGCGCCCTGAAGAGCATGGGCTACCAGCCGGAGCAGGTCGAGGCGATCGTCGAGTACATCGCGGAGCATGGGCACGTCGTGGACGCCCCCGGCCTTCGGCAGGAGCACTACGACGTCTTCGACTGCGCCATGGGTGAGCGCTCGATCAGCGCGATGGGCCACGTCCGGATGATGGCCGCGGTCCAGCCTGCGCTCTCCGGTGCCATCAGCAAGACTGTGAATCTTCCCGAAACGGCACAAATCGAGGATATAGAGCAGATCTATATCGAAGGCTGGAAGCTGGGCCTCAAGGCACTGGCTGTCTACCGGGACAACTGCAAGGTTGGCCAGCCGCTGTCCGATGCCAGGAAGAAGCCGGCTGCTGAGGTGGCCGTCGAGGCGGCGCAGTCGCCGCATGATGTCCGTCCGGTGCGCAGGCGGTTGCCGAAGCAGCGGCCGGCCGTGGTGACCCGGTTCTCCGTGGCGGGCGCCGAAGGCTACATGACGGCATCCAGCTACCCGGGCGACGGCGTGGGCGAGGTCTTCCTCAAGCTCGGCAAGCAGGGGTCGACGCTGGCTGGCGTGATGGACGCCTTCTCGATGGCGATCTCCATCAGCCTGCAGTACGGGGTCCCGCTGGAGAAGTGGGTGGAGAAGTTCACCAACATGCGCTTCGAGCCGGCCGGGATTACCGATGACCCGGACATCCGGATCGCAAGTTCGGTGATGGACTACGTGTTCCGGCGGCTGGCCCTGGATCACCTGCCCTACGACACGCGCGCCGAGCTGGGCATCCTGTCGGCTGCCGAGCGGACGGCCCAGCTGGCCGGGGAGGATCCGGCCACGCTGGCCGAGGAGCAGGATCCCGCGGAAATGGCACAATCTGCCCCGGTAGAACGCGCCCACCCGCACCTCGAGGAGCAGATTCAGGGTTCCCGTGCCGAGCCCGCCGCCCAGCCGCACAGCTCCACCGAGCTGATCGAGTCGCAGCAGGGCCGGTTGGCCGATGCGCCGCTCTGCCTCACCTGCGGCACGAAGATGCGCCCGGCGGGCAGTTGCTACGTCTGCGAAGGCTGCGGCTCCACCAGCGGCTGCAGCTAGCAGGCAACCGAACCGCACACGAATTACCGGGTCAGGGGGCAGCGGAGGTCATCCGCTGCCCCCCGGGCCGTCTGGCGGCCAACCAGGAGCTGCCGGGGCGGCGGTGCCGATGTCTGGTCGCGCGACACGAGGCCGCATAAACCTACTAACTAACCTACTAAACATGCTAAGTAGCGCTAAGATTAGGTTGTTTAGCAGGTTGGCTTGGGAGGTTCTTTGCGGAGTTTCGCTGACCTTGATGCTCTCATCGGCCTGGTGCCGGCCCAGGCCGTCACCCGGCTCAGCGCGATCGACTTCGGCCGGGGCTCGGAGGCGCTCTACCGGGATCAGATGCCCGGGTTGCTCACCGAACTCGCTGACCGGGCTCGCGTGCAGAGCATCACCGCCTCGTCCGCGATCGAGGGCATCATCGTCGCGGACGCCGGCCGCGCCCAGCGGATCATCAACCGGCAGGCGATGACGCTGCGCAACCGCAGCGAACAGGAACTGGCCGGCTACCGCGACGCCCAGGACTACCTGCTCCAGCAAGACTGGCGGCCGCTGAACGTCGGCCTGATCCTGCACCTGCACCGGCTGCTGTTCGCGCACACCGCGGTGCCCAGGGGCGCGTTCAAGACAGAGGACAACCTGGTCGTGGACCGATCGCCAGACGGCTCGACGACCGTCCGCTTCAAGCCGGTGTCCGCCGCGAGCACCCCGTTCGCCATTGACGACCTCATCGAGCGCTACAAGGACGCGGCTGTGGCGGGTGAGCACCATCCGGTGCTCCTGTCCGGGCTGTTCATCCTCGACCTTCTCGTCATCCACCCCTTCGAGGACGGCAACGGGCGAGTCGCCCGCCTGCTCACCGGTGCCATGCTCACCGAGCACAGATACACGGTCGGCCGCTACGTGAGCCTTGAGCAAGCGGTCGCCGAATCGGCTGACGCCTACTACCAGGCCCTCCTCGAGTCAACCCACGGCTGGCATGACGGTGCCGCCGACCCATGGCCGTGGCTCGGCTACTTCATCAACGTGATGGCCGACGCTTACGCTGTCTTTGCCGATCGCGCAGCGGCAGCTAGGACTCCCGGAACCAAGCAGCAGCGCGTTCGCGAGCACATCCTGCGGCACGCACCCGCCACGTTCCGGCTTGCGGATATAAGGACGGCAGTGCCAGGCATCAGTGACCAGACGATCCGGCTCGTCCTGGAACAGCTGAGGAACGAAGGCAAGGTCCGGGCCGACGGAACCGGCCGCTCCGCGACGTGGACACGGACGAATGCCGGACGCTCCGGATAACTGCCCGGCGCCGGTAGGACCTCTCGGGGGCAGCCGCGATTGACACCGTCGGCGTGTCATTCGAATGTGTATTTGATAAACACGGCTAGACTGCCCATATGCCGTCACAACAGTTACTGAGAGCTGGGAGCCACGCGATGAGGAGCCACGCGATGAGACGTGCGGAGCCACCTGATGCCACCGATCCGGGCCTTACCCCGCGTCAACGCAAGATCATTCAGGCCATCGAGGACTCCAAGCGGCGCTACGGCTACCCGCCCACTCTGCGGGAGATCGGCGAGGCGGCCGGGCTGGCGAGCACGTCAAGTGTCTCCTACCAGCTGTCGGTCCTGGCGCAGAAGGGATACCTGAGCCGCGGGCCGGGGCGCCCGCGCACGGCCGTGCTGCACCCGTCGGCTGATCCCCCCATCGAGCCGCCCCCCGGCGAGACGCCTGCCGGCGAGACGCCTGCCGGCGAGCTGCAAGCTGACATAGACGGGCGGGCAGTCGCCCATGTGCCGCTGGTCGGGCGGATCGCGGCGGGCGGTCCGATCCTTGCCGAGCAGTCGATCGAGGAGATCTTCCCGCTGCCCAGGCAACTGGTCGGTGAGGGGAAGCTCATTGTGCTCAAGGTCGTCGGCGACTCGATGATCAACGCCGCGATCGCCGACGGCGACTGGGTTGTCGTCCGCCTGGAGTCGGACGTCGAGAATGGCGATATCGTGGCCGCGACGATCGACGGGGTCGAGGTCGAAGGCACGGTCAAAACCCTCAAGCGAAGTGACGATCACGTCTGGCTGATGCCGCACAACCCCGCATACCCGCCGATCCTGGGCGACAACGCGGCCATTGTCGGCAAGGTGGTCGCCGTGCTGCGCCGGATCTGACCGATTGTGGCCGTCCGGAACGGGCACCTCGGGTCTGATTACCATGCCACCCATGGCCATCACTCCACCCAGCACCGCCGAGCTCGCCGTTATCGCGGAGCACTACGGGTTCCACCTCACCCCGCCGGACGTGGCGTCGTTCCACGCTCTCATCACCGGTGCGCTGGCGTCCTACGACCAGGTCGAGCGGCTCTATGCGGCGCGCCTGCCGGAAGCTCCGAGCAGGCCCTACCAGCGTCCCGCCGACGCTGACAACAAACTCGGGGCCTGGTATGTGACGACGGAGATCACGACGCGGGACGACGGCCCGCTGGCCGGCCGCCGGGTGGCGGTCAAAGACAACATCGAGGTCGCCGGCCTGCCGATGATGAACGGGTCGGCCACGGTCGAGGGCTACATCCCCCGGCGTGACGCGACGGTGGTCACCCGGGTGCTTGACGCGGGAGCGACGATCACCGGCAAGGCGGTCTGTGAGGACCTGTGCTTCTCCGGGGGCAGCCACACCTCCCGAACCGGGCCAGTACGCAATCCGTGGGACCGCTCAAGGTCGGCCGGCGGGTCATCCAGCGGCAGCGCCGCGCTGGTCGCGGCCGGCCATGCCGACCTGGCCCTGGGCGGCGACCAGGGCGGATCGGTCCGCATCCCGAGCGCCTTCTGCGGCACCGTGGGCCACAAGCCGACCCACGGCCTGGTTCCCTACACGGGCGCGTTCCCCATCGAGAACACCCTGGACCACCTCGGCCCGATCACCCGCACGGTGCGTGATGCCGCCGTGCTGCTTGGCGTGCTGGCCGGCCCGGACGGCCTGGACCCCCGCCGGCCGAGCACCGTTACCCCCGGCGATTACCTCACGGAACTTAACGCTGGTGTCGACGGTCTCCGGATCGGCGTAGTTGAGCAGGGATTCGCCATCCCCGGCCTGTCCCAGCCGGGAGTGGACGAGGCGGTGCGCGCGGCTGTCGCCACCCTGGCGGGCGCCGGCGCGGTGGTCGGCACCGTGAGCATTCCGTGGCATCGCGACGGCTTGCACGTCTGGAATGTCATCGCCACCGACGGAGTGGTCGGCCAGATGATCGACGGGAACGGCTACGGGATGAACTGGCCCGGTCTCTACGACCCGGAGCTCATGGTCCACTACGCCCAGGGCCGCAGGGCGCACGCCGATGAGCTATCGGAGACGGTCAAGATGGCCGCGTTGTGCGGCCGGTACGCCATCGACCGGTACCACGGCCGCTACTACGCGATGGCCCGGAATATGGCCTTCGAGCTGACCGCTGCCTACGATGCCGCCCTGGCCGACGCTGACGTCCTGGTCCTGCCCACGCTGCCGATCGTGGCGTCGGTCATTCCCGGGCCCGGCGCCTCCCGCGAGGAACGCATCGCCCGGTCGCTGGAGATGATCGCCAACACCGCCCCGTTCGATGTCAGCGGCCATCCGGCCGTCTCGGTCCCGGCGGGCCTGGCCGGCGGCCTCCCAGTGGGCATGATGATTGTCGGACGGCACTTCGCGGACGCCACCTGCCTGCGGGTCGCCCAGGCCTACGAGAGCGCCGCCGGCGGCTTCCCGACCCCGCCCATCTCTGACCTGTACTAGACCGGCCACGGCCCGCTCCGAAGGCGAGAAGCGCGGAAACGCCCAGGGCAGATCCAGAACCTGACATGACGGCTGCGGCATGGTGGCGGTCCGCTGGGCGAGTTTTAGCTGCCTCCTGCGCGGGTCCGGGATGGCTGATCGCTGGCCCGTCGATCACCGTGACGCCGCGTCGCGCCGCTGCGCCCGCGCCGAGGGATGAGCAGGTCAGCCCGATTCTGTGGCTGCGTCCGGGCCCACCACCAGCATCGCCGCCCGGTCATGATGCGGCGGCCCGGACCAGGTGTGCATGACCGGGCGGGCCGGTGGGACACGCCGCGCCGGGCCGGCGCCGCTGGCCATTCCTTGTTGGTATCTGGTTGTGTGTCTCCGTACGCGGGTGGTAAGTGCGCTATACAAGGAAGGCAGGAGGGAGTGAGATGCGGCCGAACGACGGGTCCCTGCCTGGCAGGCAAATGGTGCAGGAACGGCTTGCCGCCGTGCGCCGCACGCTTGCCGCAGCCCCGTTGCCGGTCAAGATCGTACTGGTCGCGGCCCTGCTGCTGCTCGGAGTCGTCGCGGCTCTGCCGCTCATGGTGGCCGCGTTCATCTACGCGCCTGTCGCGGTCTTCGCCGGGCACCGCTCGCTGCTGGCCTCCCTGGCGGTAGCAGTCTGGGGTCTGGCGGTGGTCGCCGGGCTGTCCGGCAGTAACCAGACCGCCATCGCACCGCTGCTACTGCTCCCGTTCGTGATGGTGGCGGCCGCGCACGCCCGCCGCCTGTCCCGCTGGTTCGTGCCGTGCCGCACGGTGGCCTGGACCCTTATCTGGGCGGTCCTGCCGGCCATGGTGGCCTGGCGCATCTGGCCCAGCCGGCCGCTGGTCAGCATCATCGTCGGCTGGGTGCTCGCCTGCCTCGTCCTGGCCGCGCGGCTGGCCAGGGCCGCGCAGGAGTCCCGTGGTTTCGGCCGCCAGCAGGCCCGGGGGGGTGCCCTCGCCGCGCCGCACGACTGGTCGGGCCGGGCGGGCACCGGGACCGCTCGGCGTCCGCCGGGTGGCGGCGGGCGCGGTGGCCGGGGCGGGCAGAACGCCGACTTGGCCCGGGTGCACCAGACCGCCGACGGCATGCTGAGCCCGGGCTCGCCGGACCCCTCGGTGGACCGTGGCGCCGGGGCTAGGCAGCTACCGGAGATCACCGTCGATCAGGCCATGGCGGAGCTGGACGCCATGATCGGCCTGGCTGCGGTCAAGGAACAGATCCGGCAGATCACCGCCTCGGTGGAGGCCGCGCGGCGCAGGGCATTGGCGGGCTACGGCACCGACAAGCCCATGAACCACTTCGTGTTCCTCGGACCGCCCGGCACCGGGAAGACCTCGGTGGCCCGGATAGTCGCCAAAATCTTCTACGCGTTCGGCTTGCTCGAGACCCCGGAGGTAGTGGAGGCGCAGCGAGCCGATCTGGTCGGTGAGTACCTGGGCGCGACGGCGATCAAGACCAATGCCCTGATCGACTCCGCGCTCGGCGGGGTCTTGTTCATTGATGAGGCGTACAGCCTGGTGAACGAAGGTGAGGGGCAGGGCGACCGGTTCGGCAACGAGGCCGTCCAGGCCATGCTGAAGCGTGCCGAGGACAACCGCCAGGAACTCGTCATCATCCTGGCCGGCTACGAGCGGCAGATGGAGACCTTCCTGGCGACCAACCCGGGGCTGAACTCGAGGTTCGGGCTCAGGGTGAAGTTCCCCGGCTACTCGCCCGCCGAGCTGATGGCGCTGGCCGAGTTGTCGCTGGAGCAGCGGGGCGAGATCCTCGACCCCGATGCCCGCCCGGCCCTCTGGCGGATGATGGAGGACGTGGGCCGTCGCCGGCTCGCGGACGAGCTCGGGAACGGGCGGTTCGTCCGGAGCCTGCTGGAAAAGGCGGGCCAGGCGCGGGACGTCCGGGTGATGGCGGGTGGGGCCGAGCCGACTTCCGCGGATCTGGTGACGCTGGAGGCGGCGGACCTGGAGCGGGCCGGCACCGAGCTCACCGCGAGGTTCCGCGGCTACACCGAGGCGCCGACGCTGGAGAGCGCGCTCGCCGAACTTGATGAGCTGATCGGCCTGGAGCCAGTCAAGCGGCAGGTACACGAGATCACCGCGCAGCTGCGAGTGGCCCGGTTGCGGGACCGGCAGGGCCTGGCCAGCCAGCCGCCGGCCCGGCATTTCGTGTTTACCGGCCCGCCGGGCACCGGGAAGACGACCGTGGCCCGGATCCTCGGCCGGATCTTCGCGGCGCTCGGGCTGCTGGTCCGCCCCGAGGTGGTGGAGGCGCACCGATCCGACCTGGTCGGTGAGCATCTCGGCTCGACCGCCATCAAGACTGGCAAGCTGATCGACTCGGCCCTGGGCGGGGTGCTCTTCATCGACGAGGCGTACTCGCTCTACAACGCGGGGTACTCAGGTGGCGACGCGTACGGATCTGAAGCCGTGGCGACGCTGCTCAAGCGAGCGGAGGACGACCGCGACCGGCTGGTGATCGTGCTGGCCGGATACCCCGCCGACATGGACAGGTTCCTGCACAGCAATCCGGGCCTCGCTTCCCGGTTCAGCGTGCGGATCGGTTTCCCCAGTTACACCTCCGGTGAGCTGACCAGGATCGCCGGGGTCATCGCCGAGCAGGCGGGGGACACCTTCGAGCCGGATGCGATCCCCGTGCTTGACGAGATATTCTCCCGCGCCGCCGCGGCGGGGCGCATTGACGAACTCGGCAACGGGCGGTTCGCTCGCTCGCTGTTCGAGCGTGCCTGCGCGGCCAGGGACCTGCGGGTGGCGCATCTCGGCGAGGACGCGAGTGCTGCTGATCTCACCACGGTGTCGGCTGCCGACCTGCGCGGGGCCTTCGACGAACTGGGCGGTCAGGCGGACACCGCGTCGTCCTGAGACGGGACCCGTGCCCTCCGGGAACTGGTCAGCCCTGATCGACGGCGGGCAGCTCCTGCAGCGCCGCGATCAGGGCGCTGGAGTCCGTGCCCGCGTCCCTGATCACGTACATGAGCGTGTGCAGCACCGAGTGCCTGTCCTCGCCCCGGTCGAGCAGGCGCTGCGCTGCCTCCCAGAGTTCCGGTGGGTCGCCCCGCCAGAGCCGGTCGGCGAGCGTCATGTGCCGGTCGATGTGCAGTTCGCCGGTGTGCCGTCCGCTGGCCTCTTTGTGATCGGCCGCCAGCAGGGTTCGCCGGTCCTCGTGGTGGGCAGGGTGCAGCGTGCTCAGGTCGACGTCGTCATGCCGCCCCCTGAGCACAGGGAAGGCGAACGCGCGCCGGGGCAGTGCCTCCAGGTCATCGTCGGGCAGCAGCCTGGCCACTAGTTGCGGATCGAGGCCGAATGCGGTCGGGTCACGGTAGACCTGCGCGAATGTGCCCATCGACTCGAACACCGCATCCAGCGTCTGGGCGATCGCGTCAGCGGCGACCTCGTGCCGCCTGCCCGCCCAGCGCACCCATGAGGCCAGCACGTGCGGCATGGCGTGCTGCTCGGCCGCCGTCAGCATGACCTTGCGCGGTAGCCAGTCGAGGAGGAAGGTCTCCACCTTCACCGGGCTCATCCGCAGCGGGCGGCCGAAGTCCTTGTCGCAGCCGTAGTCGATGATGTGGTCCGCACACCGGCTCGCGGCCTTGGTGTCGGACAGGTCTTCCGCCTCATCGGAGGCGAGGAACTCGGCCACCAGCGTGGCCCGGCGGTCCTTCGTCCATGCGTGCTTGCGCGCGGTCGCACCGGCCCAGCCGGAGCCGGTGCCTGGTGCCGACGGGTCGCCCCACGCTGAGCCGCTGGCACCCGGTGCGGTGCCCAGCCGGCCGGGCACCGGCAGGAGCGTCGGCGGGAGCGTGCGGATCCTCGCCCGGAGGAAGGCGTGATAGGAGGGGAAGGAGTCGCTCACCGACGGGCCGGTCCCCGTCTCGGTCACCGCGAGGGCCGTCTCCAGGAGCCGCCGGGCCTGCGGTGCTTCCACCTGACGGAACGCGGGGCGGGTGGCCTCGCCCGGGTCACTGCCGCTGGCCTCCCGGCATCGTTCGAGGAGCTTGTCGACCTGCGAGGTGACCCATCCATCGCGCAGCATCCCGCCCGCGTTGTAATCGACCACCATGACCAGGGCGTGCGGCTCTTCCCCCGCGTAGCTGAACACGCAAACGACCTCGTCGCGGTCGCCGAAGACGTCGGAGTTCACGTAGCATTCGGCGGCCGCGACCGCGCCGACATGCTCCGCCCAGCCCGGCCTGGCCACCCCGTGTTCCATCAGGGCGAGGGCTGCTGCCTCGGCCCGTGCCGCCTGGCGTGGTGTGCCCAGGCAGGCGATGCCGGACAGCAGCGCGAGCGCGGCCGGGCTCTGCTGCTGTGCCGCGTAGCCGACCAGGCCCTCGCCGACCAGTTCCTCGACGTCCGTGTGGCCGCGCCTGCCTCCCTGCGGGGCGGGCTGCCCCCACCAGGTGCCCAGCAGTTCGCTGACCATCAGCTCGGCATCGAGCGGGCTGCGCACGGCCAGCAATTCCCGGGCGGCCCGCAGCATCTCGGCGAACAGCGCGTTCGGCGGTGGCGATGCGGCTGCCGCGGACCCGGGGCTCTTACCGTGGCCTGAGTGGCCCGCCCCTCCCGGGGGTTCTCGGCGTCTGCTCTGCGGGCTCACATGGACAGCTTCCCAGATTCACGGTGTGTCGTGCCATGTCCACGCGGGGATGCCGGCACGTTTCCGTATCCGTCGGGCTTTTCAGGACCTGGCGCGGGTGCTCCCGCCGGCCCGAACGTCGGCATGCTGGCTCCGGTGCCGCGCGATTTCGCCTAGGATATGGGAAGCTTGCCTGCGTGGCCGCCACGATGTCTGCGGTTGTCTGCGTGGCACTCGCGGCGGCGCGGTGCCGCGTCGGTGGCTCCCCGTGACCGCGTTATTGCCGCTAGCCTGCTTGTGTCTGTGGTGAGCAGGAAGGAGCCGCTGCATGGCTCACGCACGGGACCGGAGTGCGGACGATGAGTACTGACACCTCTGCACCCCAGCCCCAGCTGTCCGGGCCGGACATCTCCGACTCGGTGCTGCTCGCGACCCTGCTGCGCGAGGCCCCGATCGGATTCGCCTTCTTCGGGCCCGACATGCGCCTGCTCAGGATCAACCGGGCGCTGGCGGGCATGCCTGGCCGCAGCCTTGGCGAGCATCTCGGCCAACTGCCCTCACAAGTCTGGCCGGAGACGCTGGCGGCCAGGATGGAGTCCGCGGTCCGCCGGGTCCTGGCCGAGGATCAGCCGCTGTATGAGTCTGATCAGCCGGTCAGCGTGCTCGCCGCCCCGGCGCCTCCGGATGCCGCCGCCGCTGACGCTCCGGGCGTGGACGGTCCCGGTGACTCAGCCGGGGACGCCTCAGCCGCGAACGGTTCTGGCGCGGGGAGCCCGGCCCCGGCGGGTGCCGGCCTCCGGCACTGGGCCTTCTCCTGGTTCCCCTCGCATGATCCGGAGGGGAACATCACCGGTGTCGCCCTGATCGCGGTGGATGTCACTGACCGCCAGAATTCGGCGGAGGCGGTGCGCAGGAGCGAGGAGCGTTACCGCTCGCTCGTCCAGGCCGGCGCGCAGGTGGTCTGGGTTACCACGCCGACCGGAGCCATCGCCGAGGATTCCCCGGAGTGGCGCTGGATCACCGGCCAGACCCTGGATGAGTACCTGGGTAACGGCTGGCTGGACGCGATCCACCCCGAGGACCGCGAGCGGGTGGATCGTGACTGGCGGGAGTGCGTGGCGGCGGGAAAGGTTTTTGACAACAGGTACCGGGTGCGCACCAAGACAGGGTCGTACCGGCATTACGACGTCCGCGCGGTTCCGATCGAGCGGGACGGGAAGATCATCGAGTGGGTGGGGGCGAGCACCGACGTCACCGGCCAGCGTGAGGCCGAGGAGATGCGCGGCCGGCTGACCGAGCAGCTGTCTGCGGCCGCGCTGCGCACCGCCCGGCTGCAGCAGGCCACCTCGATGCTCGCCGAAGCGCTGACCATCTTGCAGGTCGTCGAAGTGATCACTGAGGTCGGGCGGTCGGCCATCGGCGCGGAGCGGTCCGCGGTGGCGCTGCTCGACCAGGACCGGCTCCGGCTGCGCACGGTCAATCCAGCCGGCCTTCCGGACAGCCCGGGCGCGCCTGGCGACGACATCCCGCTGGACGTGGCCAGCGTGATGACGGCCGCGATCACCGCGCGGCGCCCGGTGCTGATCGAGAACCCTGAAGCGCTGCGCAGGCTGTTTGACGGTGTCGCCAACGTCGACCTGTTCCTGGCCCACAGCGACGAGCGCGCCTGGGTGGGGCTGCCGCTGCTCGCCGCGGGCGCGCCGCTGGGGGCGCTGCGCTTCTCGTTCACCCGGCCGCGGCAGATTACCGAGGAAGAGCGGGTCTTCCTGGAGGCGCTCGCGGGCCAGTGCGCCCTGGCGCTGGAGCGTGCGTCGCTGTTCGAGCGGGAGCACACCACGGCGGAGACCCTGCAGCGCAGCCTGCTGCCGGACCGGCTGCCCAGCGTGCCAGGGATCGTCCTGGAAGCGCGGTACCTGCCGGTCACCAGGAACATGGAAATCGGCGGCGACTGGTACGACGCGTTCCGGCTGCCGGACGGCCGGCTGGCCGTCGCGGCGGGTGACGTGATGGGCAAGGGGCTGACCGCCGCGGCCGGCATGGGCCGGGTGCGCAACGCGCTGCGTGCCCTCGCGCTCACCGACCCGCGTCCGGCCGCGGTACTCGCCGGGCTCGACCGGCTGTTCACCGCCACCGAGCTGGACGAGCAGGTGACGACCGTGGCCTATCTGGTCATCGACCCGGTCACCGGGGAGGGCCTGGCGGGCAACGCCGGTCACCTCCCCCCGCTGCTGCTGTCCAGCGAGGCACCGCCCCGGCTCGATCCGACCGAAGCTGGGACTCCGCTGGGCTGGGCGAGTCCGCGTCAGCAATACGTCTTCCGGCTGCCGCCCGGGAACACGGCAGTGCTCTACTCGGATGGGCTGGTGGAGAACCGCAGGCGCGGGCTCGACGTCGGCCTGGACGAACTGGTTGCGGTCGCGGCCCAGGCGCGGCCGGGGGTGGTCGAAGATCCTGCCAGGTTGCTGGAGTACCTGGTAGACCGGATGCTCACCGGTTATGAGCAGGATGACGATGTGACCGTACTGGTAGTGCACGTACCACGGCGTGATGGGCCGCCGCCGCCTCGCGCGGCCGGTGCCGTGATCCCCGTGGCTCGGAGGGGTAAGGCATGAGAGAGACAACAACGATGCCAAAGTGGGCCAGGTGGTGAGGGGCCCGGCGGTACCGCGGGGCCCGTCAGCGGTACGAGCTACCCGTCGACTCCGCCTAAGGTGGTGGACGGGAGTAAGGCCATTCGCGACTGCGGCATACCGCGGTGCGGGCTCTGCTTCTGACGCGGTCCTAACAGCGGGGTATGCGCAGTAGGGTCCATTTCCCGCTCACATACGCAGGGAGAGGTGTCTGTGTCGCCTGCCAGTTCGGCTAGTCATCGGTCGTTTGCGGCTCGGCAGGCCGCCGTTCAGCGAAGGAAGGGGTGACCGCGGTGGCAAGCGCTGCAGGCTCCGCAGCGCGGAGGCAGCCAAGGCCGGAAGGCCGGGGCGGGCATGTGCCAGCGCAGCAGGCCTCCGGGGGCGCGGGATCAGGGGAGACGGGTGGCCCTCGGTCGGACAGGGCGGTGACGCTCGTGGACGGAGATGCCACATCAGGTGGGCGCGAGGCGCAGCAGTCGGCTGGGCGCCGCAAGGGCTCGAGGCCGGGTGGCCGCCAGGGCGCGCAGTCCGGTGGCCCGGGCGGGCCGAAGAAGGGCTCAGGTGACGTGAAGTCCCCGCAGGATGCCCAGTCCGCAGAGGACCTGGGCGAGGCCGTCGTGGCCGGTGAAACGGCAGACCTGGCCGGTGTGCCGGATCTGGACGCCGACGTCGGCCTGGACGCTGAGGTTGGCCCAATCGATGCTGATCTGGCCGACGAGGGCCTGGATGCGGCCGAGTTGGACGACTTCGTCGACATCGTCGCCGTGGAGTTGGACGTCGAGGTGGATGTCGTCGTCGTGGCTGACGAAGACCTGGCCGACGACGACGATGCCGAGCCGGAGGTGGCCGTCGCCGCTGGCCCGGGTGCTGACGTGGCTGAAAAGGGACCGCAGGCGGCAGAACCAGCCGCGGCGGCCGGCCAGGGTGTCCGCTCGGTCAAGGCAGGCGGCAGCGACAGCGAGGAAGAGGCGTTCGTCTACGGGGACGACGATGATGACCTGCCGGCCGCGCAAGTCGCGTCCGCGGGGGCCACGGCCGACCCGGTCAAGGACTACCTGAAGCAGATCGGCAAAGTGCCGCTGCTCAACGCGGAGCAGGAAGTCGAGCTCGCGAAGCGGATCGAGGCCGGGCTGTTCGCCGAGGAAAAGCTCGCCGAGGGCCCCGGCGGCCTGCGGGCCGAAGCCCGTCAGGACATGGAATGGATCGCCGACGACGGCCGGCGGGCCAAGAACCACCTGCTGGAGGCGAACCTGCGGCTCGTGGTGTCGCTGGCCAAGCGGTACACCGGACGCGGGATGCTTTTCCTCGACCTCATCCAGGAAGGCAACCTCGGCCTGATCCGGGCGGTCGAGAAGTTCGACTACACCAAGGGTTACAAGTTCTCCACGTACGCCACCTGGTGGATCAGGCAGGCGATCACCCGGGCCATGGCCGACCAGGCCCGGACGATCCGCATCCCGGTGCACATGGTCGAGGTCATCAACAAGCTGGCCCGGGTGCAGCGGCAGATGCTGCAGGACCTCGGCCGGGAGCCTACTCCGGAGGAACTTGCCGCTGAGCTGGACATGACCCCGGAGAAGGTCATCGAGGTGCAGAAGTACGGCCGGGAGCCGATCTCGCTGCACACCCCGCTCGGTGAGGACGGCGACAGCGAGTTCGGTGACCTGATCGAGGACTCCGAGGCGATCCAGCCCGGCGAGGCGGTCAGCTTCACCCTGCTGCAGGAGCAACTGCACTCGGTGCTGGACACGCTGTCCGAACGCGAGGCCGGAGTGGTTTCCATGCGGTTCGGCCTGACCGACGGGCAGCCTAAGACGCTTGACGAGATCGGCAAGGTCTACGGGGTCACCAGGGAGCGGATCCGCCAGATCGAGTCGAAGACCATGTCCAAGCTCCGCCACCCGTCGCGCTCCCAGGTGCTCCGCGACTACCTCGACTAGAGCACTCTGGGCTGAGCGCTGCGGGTCAGCCCTTGAAACCCTTGAAAGCTAAGGCAGCCCGGCCGCGTCCTGAGGACGTGGCCGGGCTGCCGTTAAGCGATGCTGAGCCGTTCCTGGGCCGCAGAAAACTCTTCGGTTGCCTATCGCTGCGACGCTGCAGCCCTGGCGGCCGCCTGCCGGGAGCACCCGGCGGACGGATCAGCCTTCGCGCTGCGCGCCTGCGCTTGGCGAAAGCCGTTCTGTCTCATCCTGGATCTCCACGGCGATCTTGGCGAGCGCCTCGGCGTGCTGCCGGCCGTGGTGAGCACAGAAAAGCAACTCCCCGGAACCGGGGAGCACAACGCGTACGTACGCCTGGGCGCCGCACCGGTCGCATACGTCTCTGGCGGTCAGCGGCTTACTTGGCGCTAGAGCTCCGGCCATGTCGCCTCCCTCGCGTCGTGCCACCGGCTCATGTGTCCGGCTGGCTCACTCTCTCCTGTTACACAACACTGTGCCAGGCGCATCCGTTCCCGTGTCAATGCCGCGTACGCCGAGAGCGAACGCCGCTCCTGCTTACGAGGCATCTTCTCCTGTCGCCTACTCTAGCGTGCACGTTGTCCCAGGTCGCCGGGTATGTCCCCGGCGTGGCTCCGCCGAGCACCCGCGGCGGGCGGCTAGTCTGCGGTCAGGCCGACCGCGGGCGGGCCGCCCGCGACCAGAATGACGACCAGAATGAGGAGAGCTTTCGTGACTGCCGTCCGCGCCGAAACTGCCGGGCTACGAGCGCCTGCGGCGCCGATTGCGGGTGCGGCAGCCGCCAAGCGGGCGCATGCGGTGGACGGCTACACCGCGCGCCACCTGTCCGTGCTGGAGGGCCTGGAGGCGGTCCGCAAGCGCCCAGGCATGTACATCGGGTCCACCGATGACCGCGGCCTGATGCACTGCCTGTGGGAGATCTTCGACAACTCGGTGGATGAGGCGCTGGCCGGTCACTGTACCGAGATCGAGATAGTGCTTCATGCCGACTCATCGGCGGAAGTGCGCGACAACGGCCGGGGCATCCCGGTGGACGTGGAGCCGAAGACCGGCCTGACCGGCATCGAGCTCGTGATGACCAGGTTGCATGCCGGGGGGAAGTTCGGCGGCGGGTCCTACACCGCCTCGGGCGGCCTGCACGGTGTCGGGGCCTCAGTGGTGAACGCGCTGTCCGCCCGGCTCGACGTGCAGGTGGACCGGGAAGGGTACGAGTGGATCGCGTCCTTCCGGCGGGGCGTCCCGGGAGAGTTCGCCGGACCTGGCCCGGCGGCTTCCTTCATCGCCCGGCCCGGGCTGCGCAAGGCGCGCAAGGTGGCCAGGAAGGTGACCGGCACCAGGACCCGGTTCTGGCCTGACCGCCAGGTGTTCGTCCAGGACGCCGACTGGAGCTTCAAGGCGCTGCTGCAGCGCGCGCGGCAGACCGCCTACCTCGTCCCCGGGCTGACGATCCGGATCAAGGACGACCGGCTGACCGCCGCCCGCCCAGGCCTGGCCGAGGACCGGCCCGGGGAGCTGGATGACGGTGCGCCGGCCGAGCCCGGCGGCCCGCGCGAGGAGGAATTCAGGTTCGACGGCGGGATCAGCGAGTTCTGCACCCACCTGGCTCCCGGGGAACCTGTGACTGAGGTGATCCGGCTGACCGGCTCCGGTCATTTCAAGGAGACCGTGCCGGTTCTGGACGACCAGGGCCACATGACGCCGGCTGAGGTGGAACGGGAACTCGCGGTCGATGTGGCGCTGCGGTGGGGGACCGGGTACGAGACGGTGACCATGTCGTTCGTGAACGTGATCGCCACGCCGAAGGGCGGGACGCACGTCGCCGGCTTCGAGCGGGCCCTGGGCAAGACACTGAATGAGCAATTGCGAGCGGCCCGGCTGCTGAAGAACGGCGACGAGCCGGTGACCAAGGAAGACGTGCTGGAAGGACTGACCGCAGTCATCGGCGTGCGGCTGGCGGAACCTCAGTTCGAGGGGCAGACCAAGGAGATCCTCGGCACCCCGGCCGCCTCCAGGATCGTGGCGGAGGTGGTCGCCGCGGAACTGCGGGCCGTGTTCGAGGCGCCGAAGCGCGGCACCAAGCAGCAGACGCGGGCCCTGCTGGAGAAGGTGGCCTCGGCCGCGAAAACGCGGATCGCGGCCCGTGAGCACCGGGACAACCAGCGCCGGAAATCAGCGATCGCCAACTCCGCGCTGCCCGCCAAACTGGTGGACTGCCGCAGCGCGGATGACCGCAGCGAGCTGTTCATCGTCGAGGGCGATTCCGCTCTCGGCACGGCCAAGATGGCCAGGGATTCCGAGTTCCAGGCGCTGCTGCCGATCCGCGGCAAGATCCTCAACGTGCAGAAGGCATCGCTGGCGGACATGCTCAAGAATGCCGAGTGCGCGGCCATCATCCAGGTCATCGGGGCAGGCTCGGGCGGGTCGTTCGACCTGGATTCGGCCAGGTACCAGCGGATCATCTTCATGTCCGACGCTGACGTGGATGGCGCGCACATCAGGTGCCTGCTGCTCACCCTGTTCCACCGCTACCTGCGCCCGATGCTGGACGCTGGCCGGGTATTCGCGGCGGTGCCGCCGCTGCACCGGATCGAGCTGTCCAAGCCCCGCAAGGGGCAGGAGAAGTACCGGTACACCTACTCCGACAGCGAACTGCACCGCACGCTGCTGGAGCTGGAACGCAAGGGGCAGCGCTGGAAAGAGCCCCTGCAGCGCTACAAGGGCCTGGGCGAGATGGACGCGTCCCAGCTCGCGGAGACCACCATGGACCCGCTTCATCGCACCCTGCGTCGGATCCGGATCGAGGACGCCGCCGCAGCCGTGACCATATTCGACCTCCTGATGGGCACCGAAGTAGCCCCCCGCCGCGACTTCATTGTCGGCGGCGCGGCGGAGCTGGATATTTCCCGCATCGACGCGTGAGGGGCTGGCCGGGGGTCCGGGGGTTGCCCCCGGGCTGGCCGAGCATTGTCGGCGGCGCGGCGGAGCTGGATATTTCCCGCATCGACGCCGGGGCGCGCTTCGCGGGCTAGCCGCGTCCCGGGCCGGCCAGCACGTTGTGGAGCGCCGCCACGGCCCCGGACACCGTCATCATCCGGTCCAGTTCCTCATCGCTGAGGTCGATGGTGATGTCGTATCGCTGCTCAACCTGCGTGAGGAGCCAGGTCAGCTCCAGGGAACCGATCCGCTCGCCGACCTCCTCGGCCTGGCGGTCACCGAGCGTGGCCAGCATGGCGATGACCTCAGCGCGGCCGGGTGCGTCCGGCATGTGGCGGGCTCCTTTCCGCAGCGTCATCTGGTGCCCGCCTGGGCGCGCAGGACGGCCCGATCACGGACGATCTTGCCGGTGGCTGTCCGGGGCAGCTGGCGGAGCACCCGCATGATCCGGGGCCGCTTGTAGGCGGCGAGCTGCTCGGTCAGCGCCGCTTCCACCCCGGCGACCGAGCCACCCTCATCCAGTACCAGGTACGCCTCAATCGCGTCGCCGAACACCACGACCGCGCTGGCCACGCCGGGTGCCAGGCACAGTGCCTGCTCGACCTCGGTGAGGTCCACCTTGAGGCCGCCGATGGACACCTGCGAATCGAGCCGGCCGAGAATCGTGACCAGCCCGGTCGCGGGATCGATGGCCGCCGCGTCCCTGGTATGCAGCCAGCCGCTGCTCCAGCGGGCGGGATCGACCAGCCCGACATAGGGCGATGCGGCCATCTTGACCAGCAGCTCACCGTCGCGCACCGCCACGGCGATCCCCGGCGCGGGAGCGACCGCCGGACGGTGCAGCCCGGACAGGTCGGTGGCGATCACCCCGAGCTCCGTCATCCCGTACATGGAGCCAAGCGGCACCTGGTAAGCCCGGGTGAAGGCCTCCGGCACGCCGGGCCTGGTCAGCTCGCCCGCGACTACCATCCGGGTCAGCTGAGGGAGCGGCGGGCCGCCGGCCGCGGCGGTCAGTAGCTCGGCGTGGAATGGCACTCCGAGGATCATGGTCGGCTCGGTGGCTTCGGCGACAGCGGTACGGATGCCGTCCGCGGTGAGCCGGCTCGCGAAGGCGAGCTGCACGCCAGCGTGCAGGCTGTGCAGCAACCCCCCGACCAGGCCGAGCACATGCACAATCGAGGCGAGCAGGACGATCCGCTCACCGCGCCCCGGATACTCGCTGAGCTGCGCGTACCGGTCAAGCTCCGACAGCAGGTCGGCGGCGGTCCGTGCGATCACCTTGGACGGCCCCGTCGACCCGGAGCTGAGCTGGATGAGAGCGTGCGGCGTGCTCGCGGGCCGTCCGCCAGGCTGCCGGGCCACCTCGGTCACCACCTCCGCGTATCCGCTCATGGGCGGCCCGCTGAGCTGCGCTGCCGTGACGGTGACCTGTGGCGCCAGACGGCTCAGCGCCCGGTCGACCTCACCGCGGGCCAGCCGGTGATCGAGCAGGGTGACCTGGGCCCCCAGCCGCCACGCGGCAAGCAACGCGGCCACATAGCCGAGGGAGGGGGGCAGCGCCAATAAGGCGGTCCGGCCGGCCGCCAGCCCGGCGCCGGCCAGCATGTCCTGCTGCTGGCCGACCAGCCCGCGCAGTTCCCGCCGGGTAACCGGGCGGCCCATGCTCAGGCACACCCCGGCATCATCGCCAGCGAGAAGGGCTTCGTCGACCCATTCCGCGGGCGGGGCGGATATGGCTTCGGAGGTCCCGGTGAGGAGGCGGTCAGTCATCCGTCATCATTGGCTGAGCCCGGCTTTTCTTCGGTCCTGGTGCTTTCGCCGAGAGGGTCGCACACGCCGGGATGACGGTCAAGACGGCGCCGCTCACCACGCGGCCACGGGGAGGTGGCTGAAGCCGCGGTGGACGAGGCCGCGGCGGCGCGGCGGGCCGGCCAGCCGGAGAGCCGGGAACCGCTCAAGCAGCGCTGGGAAGAACGTGGCCGCCTCAAGCCGGGCGAGCAACGCGCCGAGGCAGTAGTGGATGCCTCCGCCGAACGACAGCACCGTGGTGCCGGTTCTGCCGATATCGAACGAGTCGGCCGAGGGGAAGCGCGCGGGATCCCGGTTGGCCGCCCCCAGCATCGCGATGACCAGGCCATCTCTGGGCACGGGCACGCCGCCGATGGTGGTGTCGGTGCTGGCCACCCGGCTGATGAACTGGACCGGCGCGTCATAGCGGAGCACTTCGTCGACCGTGCCGGCCTGCAGCCGGGGGTCGACCCGGAGCGCTTGGGCCTGGTCGGGATGGGCCAGCAGGGCAGCGGTGCCGTTGGTCAGCAGATTGATCATCGTGTCCACGCCGGCCATGAAAACGAACGTCAGCGTCTCAAGCAGCTCGTCCTCGGTGAGCGCGTCGGCGGCTGGCCCGGTGCTCGCGGTGCGGGCTGCGAGCAGCGCGGTGGCAAGATCGTCGCGTGGTGCGCGCCTGCGCGCCGCGACCAGCTCGGTGAAATATTCGCGCAGGTCGACGGCTCCCCGGTCGGCGGCGGCCAGCTGGTCAGGGCCGGCTGACAACTCGGCCACCGCGAGCACGGCAGACATGGACGCCTGCAGCGCGACCCAGTCGGAGGAGGGAACACCCACCAGCGTCCCGATCACGGAGACCGGCAGCGAGGAGCCCAGCACTTCCCGCAGGTCGACCGCGCTTCCCGCGGCGCCCCCTTCCGCGATGAGATCCAGTACCCGGCCGGTCAGCCGCTCGACATCGGCGCGCATATTGCTCACCTGGTGCGGCGTGAACGAGGCGCTGACCAGGCGGCGCAGCCTGGTGTGGTCAGGTGGGTCGCGGAACTGCATCGCCCCGGCGGTGGTGACCATGGCAGGCCGGTCCCGCCACCCGGGCCTGACCCGGTCCCGCCACTCGGGACTCTGCGCGCGGAAGGCGGGGTCACGGGTGATGGTCGCGCAATCCTCGTACCGGGTCACGAAGACGGCACCGGATGGGGCCTGGTGCGCGGGCGCCAGCACTCTCAATCGCGCGTACAGCGGGTACGGATCGCTGATGGCCTCCACCGAAAACAGGGCTCTCAGCAAGGCATCAGCCTCATCCTGATGCCCTTTCCCCGCCCTTTCCTGACCGCCCATTTAGTTGCCCCTCCCGCCCCAGGGTGCGCGTCTATCGTAGGCGTGCCAGGCCATTACCACCAGCCCCAATTTCGGGTACTGGCGCGGGGAGATCCAGGTACCCGGCGGAAGCCTTGGCATTTGATCGATTGATCCTGATTTGCTTCAGTCTTAGTGGGCGAGGGGCGGCATGGTCCCTCAGGTCGCAGCCAGGAGGATGCAATGCCGTTTGACCCGCAGGTGCAGGAGATCCACGACCGGCTTGAGCGTGATCCGGCTCCGCGGCTGTACACAATGTCGATCGGCGAGGCGCGTGCCGCTGACGTGGCCTCAGCGGTGACCTCGGCCGGGTCGGCGGACGCCGTCGCGCAGGTGACTGACCTGAATTTCCCAGGCCCTGCTGGGAGATTGCCGGCCCGTGTCTACCGGCCGGACGGCGACGGGCCGTGGCCGGTCCTGGTGTACTTCTTCGGTGGCGGATGGAGCCTGGGCACCCTCGACACCTGTGACGGCGTGTGCCGCCGCCTCACGAATGCGGCGCGGTGCGTGACGGTCGCGATTTCTTACCGGCTGGCTCCCGAGCACAAGTTCCCGGCCGCTGTCGAGGACTGTTACGCCGGGGCCGCCTGGGTGGCAGCGCACGCGGCCGAACTGGGCGGCGATGCACGGCGGATGGCCGTCGGCGGGGATAGTTCAGGAGGCAATCTGGCGGCCGCGGTAACCCTGCTCGCAAAAGACAGGGGCGGCCCGGCATTCGTGCACCAGTTGCTCGTCTACCCGAACACGGATTACCAGGCCGGCACCGATTCCATGCGCGACATGAGCGACCAGCACTTTTTCAATCGAAGGGCGGTGGAATGGTACTGGGGTATGTACCTCGCCGCCCCCCGCGACGGCGCGGACCCGCTGGCCTCGCCGCTGCGGGCCACTGACTTGACCGGGCTGCCGCCCGCGACCGTGATCACCGCGGAGTACGACCCGCTGCGCGATGAGGGGGAGCGCTACGCGGCCCGCCTCGCCCAGGCTGGAGTGCCGGTCGAACTGACCCGTTATGACGGCATGCCGCACGGATTCTTTACCATGATCGGCGTCCTGGACACGGCCAGGATCGCGGTCGCCGCTGCCGCGGCCCGCCTGCGCGAGGCCTCCGGCGACGCAGCCGGCACCTGAAAATTTCACGCCGCCGGCATCGGCGGCATAGGCGTCGCGGCCGGGCCGGAGCCGTGTCCGGAGGCGGTAGCGCGGGTGACCGGGCGCCGGCCGCGGTTGTCCCCATCTACCTGGCCGGATGAGGCCGGCGACAGGCCGGGGGATCGCCGGTAGCATCGCGCTTCGTGGTCGCGGCATGAAGGAGCGGATCCGATGCGGGATAAAACTTTAGCCACCCTTGTGCACACCGGGGACCTGCATGGCTCGCTGGAGGATCCAGCCCTCGAATCAATGAATTTCCTGAACGAAATCGGGCTGCATTATCCCGACGCCATCTCGTTCGCGTCGGGACGGCCGGCCGAGGAGTTCTTCGATGTCGATCTGATCCACAGGTACTTAGACTCGTTCTGCCGATATCTGAAAAGCGAGCTCGGGTACGACGATGAGCAGGTCCGCCGGGTCCTGTTCCAGTACGGCCGGACCAAGGGGATCATGCACGAGCTGATCGCCCGGCAGCTCGCTGTCGATGAGGGGATCGAGGCCGATCCCGAGTCGATCGTGGTGACGGTGGGCTGCCAGGAAGCGATGTTCCTGGTCGCGCGGGCGCTACGGCGTGATGACCGGGATGTGCTGTTCGCGGTCGCGCCGACCTATGTCGGGCTGACCGGGGCCGCCCGGCTGGCCGACCTGCCGGTCTGGCCGGTGCGCAGCGGCCCGGCCGGGATCGACCTTGATGACCTCTCCGCCCAGGCGGACCGGGCGCGCACGGCCGGGCTGCGGCCCAGGGCGTGTTACGTGATGCCGGACTTCGCCAATCCCACCGGGGTGAGCCTGACCGTCCCGTTCCGGCAGCGCCTGCTGGACCGGGCCGCGCAGGAGGGGCTGCTGCTCCTGGAGGATAACCCGTACGGCATGTTCCACGACGGCGAGCCGGTGCCCACGCTGAAGGCCCTGGACACCCGCCGCCAGGTCGTATACCTGGGCTCGTATGCCAAGACCGGATTCCCTGGCGCCCGGATCGGCTATGCGGTGGCTGATCAGCGGGTGACCGGCGGGCGGGGCGGGAGCGGGCTGCTCGCCGATGAGCTGTCAAAGATCAAGAGCATGCTCACCGTGAACACGTCGCCGCTGGCCCAGGCGGTGGTGGGCGGGAAACTGCTTGACCACGGCTGCTGCCTGGCCCGGGCCAATGCCCGGGAGACCGCGGTGTACGTGCGCAATCTCCGCCACGTCCTCGACGGCCTCACCGGGCGGTTCCCCCCGGCGGCGGCCGCGGCGGACCGCGTCACCTGGAACGCCCCGCGCGGCGGGTTCTTCGTGGTGCTCACCCTGCCGTGCGCCGCCGACGACCAGTTGCTGGAGTACTCGGCCCGCACGCATGGGGTGCTCTGGACGCCGATGCGGCACTTCTATGCTGACGGCGGCGGTGAGTTCCAGCTCAGGCTGGCGTTCAGCCAGCTCACCCGCCAGCAGATCGAGACCGGCCTGGACCGGTTCGCGGGCCTGATCGGGGACGTCTGCCCGGCCGTAGCGCGCGCGGGCGCACCGACGGCGACGTCGTAGTTATTACGCAGGGTAATGAGTACGATACCTGACGTGACGAAACAGATTCTCGTGGCAGAGTTCCTGCGTGCTCAGGCAGCCTGGCGGCTCGCTCGTGCGGATGGCGCCCCGGTGCGTGCCGCGCGATGCGCCGCGGCGCTTCTCGACGCGGCCGCCTACGCCGCGGCCTTAGCTGAGGACGACGAGGATCTGGCCGCCCTGACCCGGGGCGGCTGTTTCCGCGGAAGCGTCTTCGACCCCGGCGCCACGGGAGTCACCATCGCCCGGTCGTGGCAGTACGGTGATCCGCCCTACGCGGGTCCGCGTGACCTGATCAGGGCGCTCGCCGCGCTGGCCTCGGTGGCCAGGTAGGCGGCTGGGCCGCAGCCGGAGCACATGCCCGGCGGCCGCGGCTGGAATGATGTCCTGATGACCGATGAGAGCGTGCGTCCCTGGGGCTGCTACGACGTGCTGGCCGACGACCCCGGGTACAAGGTAAAAACGATCACCGTGACGCCTGGTCACCGGCTGAGCTACCAGCGGCATGCCCGGCGCTCTGAGCACTGGTTCGTGGTCTCCGGGGCCGGCGACGTCACGCTCGACGGCCAGGTGGTGACAGTCCGGGCGGGCGAGGCCGTCGATGTTCCCGTGGGCGTGGCGCACCGGGTCCACAACAGCGGGCCGGATCCGCTGGTCTTCGTCGAAGTGCAGCGCGGTGACTACTTCGGCGAGGACGACATCGTCCGGCTGGACGATGACTACGGCCGGAGCGGCCCGGGCATGTCCCGCTGAAGATCTGCGGGACATGCCCGGGCCGATCAGGCGGGCGCGAGGCCGCCCAGGGCGGCGAGGGGGTGCCGCACCCGCTCCCCGGAGCCGTCCCGGCGGCCTTCGGCGGGGGGCAGGTCCACCGGTACCCCGGCGTCGGTCGCACCGCGTGCGGGTGCCGGGCCGGCCCAGGCCAGTACCAGCGTGTCCTCCCCCTTGAGGAACCGGTGACAGCGGACGCCGCCCGTGGCCCGTCCCTTGGCCGGGTACTCGGCGTACGGGGTGACCTTCACCGTGGCCGCCGCCGTCCCCGGCAGGGCTCCTGAACTGCCCGCGGCCGTGACCACGACCGCCCCGCCCAGCCCGGCCCCGCCGGGTCCGTTCCCGTCCGTGACCGCCGGGCCATCGGGGGTCACCGCGCCGAACCAGATCACCGAGGCCCCGGTGGCCAGCCGGACCCCGGCCATGCCGCCCGCCGCCCGGCCCTGCGGACGCACCGCCGCCGCGCCGAACCGGAGCAACTGGGCGTCGCTGGTGATGAAGACCAGGTCCTGGTCCTCGCTCATCAACTGGACAGCGCCGACCACCCGGTCGCCGTCCTTGAGCGAGATCACCTCGAAGTCGGCCGCACTCTGCGGGTAGTCAGGTGCCACCCGCTTGACCACCCCGGCGGCCGTGCCCAGCGCCAGGCCCGCTGCCGACGCCTCCGGCGCGGCCAGCCCGACCACTGCCTCACCGGCCTCCAGCCCGACGAATTCGGTGACCGGCGCGCCGCCCGCGAGCGCGGGGGAGTGGGCGCTCGGCGGCAAGGCCGGGATCTCCAGCACGCCCAGCCGGACCAGCCGGCCGAGCGAGGTCACCACGGCGACGGTGCCGCGAGCCGTGGACGGCACCGTCGAGACGATCACGTCATGCGCGGCCCGCGGCCCCGCCGAGCTGCCGGAGCCGGCCCCGTCCGGGGAGGTCAGCTCAGAGCTGGCTGGGGTCCGCTCAGTAGCGATGGTGGTTGCGGTACGGGCGAGGAGCCCGGAGGAAGAGAGCAGCACCAGGCACGGGTCGTCCGCCACTTCCAGCGGGACCGCGGCGGTCCGCGCTGCGCCGCTGCCTTCCAGCAGGACGGTCCGGCGCGGCGTGGCGAACCGCTCCGCGACGCTGGCCAGCTCGGTGGAGACGACCTCGCGGAGCCTGGCCTCCGACTCCAGGATGGCGGTCAGCTCCGCGATCTCGCGCTGCAGGCCGTCCCGCTCGCGCTCCAGCTCCAGCCGGTCGTAGCGGGTCAGCCTGCGCAGCGGGGTGTCCAGGATGTACTGAGCCTGGATCTCCGAGAGGTCGAAGACCGAGATGAGGCGCTCTTTGGCCTGCGCGGCGTCGTCGCTGGCCCGGATGACCTGGATGACCTCGTCGATGTTGAGCAGCGCGATGACCAGGCCGTCGACGAGGTGAAGCCGTTCCGCACGCTTGCGCCGCCGGAACTCGCTGCGCCGCCGCACGACCTCCAGGCGGTGCTCGACGTAGATCCGCAGCAGCTCACGCAGGCCGAGCACCTTGGGCTGCCCGTCGACGAGGGCTACGTTGTTGATGCCGAACGTCTCCTCCATCGGCGTCAGCCGGTACAGCTCATCGAGGAGCGCCTCGGCGTGGAACCCGTTGCGGACCTCGATCACCAGGTGCAGGCCGCGGTGCCGGTCGGTGAGGTCTTTCAGATCGGAGATGCCGGTCAGCTTCTTGGCCTGGACCAGGTCCTTGATCCGGGCGATCACCTTTTCCGGGCCGACGCCGTAGGGCAGTTCGGTGACCACGATCCCGGTCCGCCGCGGGGTGATCTGCTCGATCCGCGCCGCCGCGCGGGTGCGGAAGACGCCGCGCCCGGTCTCGTAGGCCTCCCTGATCCCGTCCAGGCCGACGATCTTCCCGCCGGTCGGCAGGTCCGGCCCGGGCACGAAGCGCATCAGCTCATCCAGGCTGGCGTCGGGATCGGCGATCAGGTGCCGGGCCGCCGCGACCACTTCGCCCAGGTTGTGCGGCGCCATGTTGGTCGCCATCCCCACCGCGATCCCGGCCGCGCCGTTCACCAGCAGGTTCGGGAACGCGGCGGGCAGCACCTGGGGCTCGGTGTCCTGGCCGTCGTAGTTCGGCTGGAAGTCGACGGTGTCCTCGTCGATCGAGGTCACCATCTCCATGGCCGCCGCGGACAGCCGGGCCTCGGTGTAGCGGTAGGCGGCCGCCGAGTCGTCGCCGCCGAGCGAGCCGAAGTTGCCGTGCCCGTCGATCAGCGGCAGCCGCATCGCCCACGGCTGGGCCATCCGGACCAGCGTGTCGTAGATCGCGCTGTCGCCGTGCGGGTGCAGCCGCCCCATCACGTCCCCGACCACCCGGGCGCACTTGACATGCGCGCGGTCGGGCCGCAGGCCCATCTCGTTCATCTGGTACAGGATCCGGCGCTGCACCGGCTTCAGGCCGTCCCGGGCGTCCGGCAGCGCTCGCTGGTAGATGACGGAGTAGGCGTACTCGAGGTAGCTGCCTCGCATCTCCTCGGTGACATCGATGTCGACGATGTTTTCCTCGAAGTCGTCCGGAGGCGGGGTTGTCGCGGTGCGTCGGGCCATGACGGACATTGTGCCGTCTGCGTCGCCCGAGCACGCCGAACGGGACCCGCGTGGCGTCACCTGACATTGCGCGGTGGCGGTCAGGCGGCGGAGAAGCCGCCGTCCACGAAGATGACCTGCCCGGTCACATAGTCGCTGGCCCGGCTGGCCAGGAAGACGGCCGGGCCGGCGAAGTCCTGCGGTTCGCCGTTGCGGCCGACCATGGTCCGTGCGGCCAGGGCCGCGGACCGCACCGGATCGCTGGCTACCTCGGCGGTGAGCGGCGTGGCCACGAAACCTGGGCCCAGGGCGTTGCAGCACACGCCGGCCGGCGCCCACGCCTCCGACTGGGACCGGGTCAGCGCGGCGAGGCCGGCCTTGGCTGCGCCGTACCCGCCGCTGTTGCCGAATGCCCTGATCGCCTGCTGCGACACGACGTTGATGATCCGGCCCCAGCCGCGCCCAGCCATGGCTGGGCCGAACCGCTGTCCCAGCAGGAATGGTGCGGTCAGGTTCACTGCCATCAGTTCGTCCCACTGGGTGATGCTCAGCTCGCCCAGGGGCGGGCGCAGATTCAGCCCGGCCGCATTGAGCAGGATGTCAGGTTCGCCGTACACGGCTGCGGCCTGCTCAGCGCCCCGCTGCACCGCCGCCCGGTCACCGAGATCCACCCGCACCCGCGCGGCCTGGCGGCCGGCTGCCCGCAGTTCACTGACGGTGTCATCGAGCGCACGGGCGCTGCGGGCCATGATGACGACACGTGCTCCGGCCAGCGCCAGCGCCCGCGCGATCCCGCGGCCGATACCCGAACTGCCTCCGGTGACCAGCGCCACCCGGCCTTCGAGTGAGTAGAGCTCGTGCAGGAAGGCTGCCGCGGCGGGACTGTCAGAGGATGGGCCGGGCACCGACCAGGCCCAGGGCACGCGCGGCGAGTCTGCAGCCGCTGGTGAGCGCCTCGTGTGGTGGCTTCTTATCCAGCCAGGACGGCAGGAAGCCGGCCGCGAACGCATCCCCGCCGCCGGTACCGTCCAGGAAGCGCTCGACGGGCTGGGCCGGCACCCGCACCGGATCGGGACGCCCGTTCGCGTGCAGTGCCCCGTCCGGGCCGAGCTTGACCACGACCTGGGGGTACCAGGCGGTGAGCACTCTCGCGGCCGCCTCAGGGTCGTCGCGGCCGGTGAGCACCGCGGCCTGGGCCGCGTTGAGCAGCAGCAGCGTCACCCCGTTGGTCAGGTCAAGGAACGGCTCAGCCCCGACCCGCTCCAGCGGGGCCGCCGAGGCGCCGTCGACCGAGACGGTCATGCCGGCCCGGCTGGCGAGCTGGAACGCGGCGAGTGCGGCCGGGCGTGAGCCCTCGTTCAGCAGCGTGTAGCCGGACAAGTGCAGGTGGGTACCGGGCGCGAACAGGTCCTTGGGCAGGTCATCGGGGGACAGGGCGGCATTGGCGCCCGGGTCGGACATCATGGTGTGATCACCCCGGTGGGTGACCATCACGACGCACGTCCCGGTCGGCCGCTCCGGATCCATCACGAGCCGGGCGTCCACGCCGTAGCCCATGAGCTCCATGTCCCGGTTCCGGCCCGCGATGTCGGCACCGCGCCGCCCGACGAAGGCCACTTCGGAGCCGTCCACGGCCAGCCACGCGGCGATGTTCGCACCGGAACCACCGCCGTGCATGCTTACCGTGGCCGGGGTATCGCTGCCCTTCGCGAGAGGAAGAGCGGCGTGAGCGACCGTGTCGGTCATCAGATCACCAACGACGACAACGCGTGCCATGTCGTCACCACCTTGGTCCCGCTTGGTCCCGGGGCTGAGCCTACGCGCTGCTCCCGCCGCGCCAGACTCAGGGCTAGCGCAATAGAACTTAACAGTTTCCTAGGTGTCGCTGCCGCTGTTCTGCTGCGGAAGGTAAATGACCACAAGATCATCATGTCGGGAATGTGGAGCTTTAAGGCATATGACGGTTATTAGGATCTTCATCACATGCCACGCGGCCGGGGCGCACAGCCGCCGCCCGCGGTGGGCTACTGTCGCTTACCGCGGACCAAGGAGGCGGTAGGGCATGGCCTGGAGCTGGCAGTTCGAGAAGGAGGATGGCACCGCGGCGGCGTCGCGGGGGCTGCCCAAGGAGACGTTCAGCAGCCAGGGTGACGCAGAGAGCTGGCTCGGTGAGAACTGGCGGGAGCTGCTGGACGGCGGGGTCGATCAGGTGCGGCTGCTCGAAGAGGACAGGGTCGAATACGGCCCGATGAGCCTGCGCCCGCCAGACTGACGCCGCACTGGCTGACCGGCAGCCTGCGCGCCGGCCTGTGCGCCGAGCCGGGGCCGGCTGGCCCGGGCTCAGGCGGGCGGGCTCTGCGTCAAGGCCGGATCCCGCTGGATCTCGGGCCCGAGCACCTCGTCGACCCGGCCTAGTAGCCCGGGATCCAGGCGCACGCCGGACGCTTTCACATTCTCCCGGACCTGCTCGGGCCGGGTGGCGCCGACGATCGCCGCGGACACGTTGGGGTTCTGCAGTACCCAGGCGACCGCGAGCTGCGCGAGCGAGAGGCCTGCCTCGTCCGCGAGCGGCCGCAGTTTCTGCACCCGGGCCAGCAGTCCCTCGCTGAGAGATCTCTGGATGAACCCGGACCCGCTCGGGTCTGTCGCCCGCGACCCGGCCGGCGGCTCGCTGCCCGGCAGGTACTTGCCGGTGAGCACGCCCTGGGCGATTGGCGAGAAGACGATCTGGCCGACCCCCTCCTGCTCGCAGAGCGGGACGACCTCGGACTCGATAACCCGCCAGACCATGTTGTACTGCGGCTGGTTGGAGATGAGCCGGTCGAACCCCATCTCGTCGGCGATCTTCAGCGCGTCCGCGATCTGATCGGCCCGCCACTCCGAGACCCCGACATACAGCACCTTCCCCTGCCGGACCAGGTCGTCGAAGGCGCGCATGGTCTCAGCGAGGGGGGTCCCGTAGTCGTACCGGTGGGCCTGGTACAGATCGAGGTAGTCGGTCTGCAGGCGGCGCAGCGAGGCGTGCGCGGATTCCATGATGTGCTTGCGGGACAGCCCGCGGTCGTTGCTGCCCGGCCCGGTGGGCCAGAAGACCTTGGTGAAGATCTCCACGGACTCCCGGCGTATCCCGTGCAGAGCCCGCCCGAGCACTTCCTCCGCGCGGGTTCCGGCGTAGACGTCGGCCGTGTCGAACGCGTCGATGCCCTCGTCCAGCGCGGCCGCCACGCACTGCTTGGCCGCGTCCTCCTCGACCTGTGATCCGTGGGTGATCCAGTTGCCGTAGGCGATCTCGCTGATCTTCAGGCCGCTCCGGCCGAGATGACGGTGCTCCATGCGGTTGACCTTAACGCCCGGCTGGCCGGGCGGCGCAGGCAGGCTTGACCGCCGCCGGCCGGCTCATGCGGCCGGCTCAGATGGTGTCGCCGGGCTTGACCCTCGGCTTGGGGAACCGGAACTTGCGGATCTGCAGCGCGCGCATGGCCGCGTACATCCTGACGCCGCGGGTGCTCTCGCCGGGATAACGCTGCGCGGCGAGGGCCTTCAGCTTCCGGCCGATGAGGTAGCCCTCGATCACCATGACCGCGACCATCAGCAGGAGCAGGGGAGGCAGGTAGGTCTGCACCACCGGGCTGCGGAAGAAAAGCAGGACCAGCAGCACGAGCAGGCCGTACATGTAGAACTCGCTGATCCTGCGCTTGGCGTCCACATAGTCCCGGGCCAGCGTCTTGACCGGGCCCTTGTCCTTCGCCGGGAGCGCCCACTCCTCGCCCCGCCGCATGGCCTCGCTCCTGCGGATGCGCTCCGCGCGCTGCCTGGCCTTGCTCTGGCCCATGGCCGCCTTCCGGTCGGCCGGCGCGCTGCCGAAGCGCCGCCGCTTCTCAGCCTCGCTGCGCTTCGGGGTGGGCCTGCCCTTGCCAACGGTCACCCCGGGGCGGTCAGCCGTGCCGTTGGACGGCCCGGTGCTGGATCCCTGGCCCGGGGTATCCGTGGTGGTGGCGCTGCGTCGTCGGAACACCTGGTCAGCTTACCGGGACGAAGGGCGCGGATTACCAGGATGAGCAGCAGGCCGTGCTGCCGCGCTGTCGTAATGACTGGCGTGCGGATCTCCGCGTAGGCTTGGGTGGTCCAGTCTGCGGCAAGGCAGCCGTTGCATCATGGGGGGACCGGCGCGGCGCTGTGGGCGGAGAGCGCCAAACGGTGTACACGATGAGGGGATGGTCGCGCCCATGAGCGTGATGAAGCGGGTTTCGCTGATCTTCAAGGCCAAGGCCAATAAAGCCTTGGACAAGTATGAAGATCCGCGCGAGACCCTGGATTACTCCTACCAGCGGCAGCTGGAGATGCTGACACAGGTCCGCCGCGGCGTCGCTGACGTGGCCACCTCGCGCAAGCGTGTCGAGCTGCAGATGAATACGCTCACCCAGTCGCAGAACAAGCTGGAAACTCAGGCCAAGCAGGCGCTGGGCGCCGGGCGCGAGGACCTGGCTCGCGAGGCGCTGACCCGCAAGCAGGGCGTGCAGAACCAGCTCAACGACCTGCAGACGCAGTATCACTCGCTGCAGGCGGACGAAGAGAAGCTGACCATGGCGTCCCAGCGGCTCCAGTCCAAGGTGGAGGCCTTCCGCACGCAGAAGGAAACCATCAAGGCGACGTATACCGCCGCCGAGGCGCAGAGCAGGATCGGCGAGGCCGTCTCCGGCATCTCCGAGGAGATGGGCGATGTCGGCATGGCGGTCCAGCGAGCCCAGGACAAGACCGCGCAGATGCAGGCCCGGGCCGGTGCCATCGACGAGCTGATGGCCTCAGGTGCCCTGGACGATGTGACCGGCACCGCACCGCGCGACGACATCCAGGCCGAACTCGACCAGATGGGCGGCGGCCACGATGTCGATCTGGAGCTGGCGCGGCTCAAGGGCGAGCTGTCCGGCGCCGAGGCGCCGCGCGAGATCGCGGGTTCCGCCGGCGGGGCGGTCAGCCCGGCCCAGCAGGCGGCCGAGCCGGTAGACCAGCCGCAGGCCGGTGACGGATCATGATCGTCCGGATTCTCGGCGAGGGCCAGCTTGAGGTCGACGACGCGGCCAGCGACGAGCTGAACGCTCTGGACGCCAGGCTCGAAGCGGCGGTGAACGCTGATGACGAGCAGGCGTTCCGGTCCGCCCTGGACGCGCTGCTGGGGCGGATCCGGTCGCTGGGCGCGCCGCTGCCCGTCGACGCGCTGGAGCCTTCGGCGCTGATCCTCCCGGACGCGGAGGCGACCATGGACAGCGTCCGCGAGCTGCTGAACGGCGAAGGGCTCATCCCGGGCTGAGAGCGGCCTTCGCTGGCGCTCAGCGGGGCTGCCTGCCCTGGCTCAGCGGAAACCCTCAGCAAGCTCCCAGGTTGCGCAGCGACACTGGCAGCTGAATCTGCTACGCGACGCGGGTGGCCGGACCGGAGCCGGCTGGTCATCCGGGCCGCGAGCCGGAGGGACGACACCGCCTTGCTGGTACGGATGGTCCGCTCGGGTACTGCCTGATAATGGGGAAAGAGACGGCTCCGACAGCGAAGCCGGAAGAGTCTGGCTGAACCGGGTTCAGCCGGCAGAACGGAGGCGGCGCGATGGCGAAGACCCGCTATGCGCCTGACAGGGGACTCATCGCGCGGATGGGCCTGACGATGTTCCTGCTCGGCGTCGTCTTCGTGGCCTTCATCCTGGCCCTGGTCTTCGTGCTGGAAGCAAGCCACCATGCGTCGAACGGGGCGATCGTCTTCTTCCCCGTCCTGCTGGCCGTGGGGCTCGGGTTCGGTTCTTTCTACTGGTCCGACAAGATCGCGCTGCGTACCGCGGGTGCCGTCGAGGTGTCCCCGGAGCAGGCGCCGGAACTGCACGGCATCATCGACCGGATCTGCGCGCTCGCCGACATGCCCAAGCCGCGGGTGGCCATCGCCCGCTCCAGCATGCCGAACGCCTTTGCCACCGGCCGCAGCAGCAAGAAGGCCGTGATCTGCGTCACCACCAGCCTGATGGACCGGCTGGACGACCGCGAGCTTGAGGGCGTGCTCGCGCATGAGATGTCACATGTGGCGCACAAGGACGTGGCCGTCATGACAATCGCCTCGTTCATCGGCATCGTCGCGGCCCTGCTGGTCAGGTTCGCTTTCTACTCGGAACTGTTCGGCGGTGGCGGCGGCCGGGGCCGCGGCGGGAACAACAACAGCAATGGCGGTGCCCTGCCGGTCGTGCTGATCGTCATGGTGGTCGGCATCGTGGTCTACGCGATCAGCTTCCTGCTGATCCGGATGCTGTCCCGGTACCGTGAGCTGTCCGCCGACCGGTCCGGCGCGCTGCTCACCGGCCAGCCATCGGCACTGGCCAGCGCGCTGCAGAAGGTAACCGGCGAGATGGCCCGGATCCCCACCCAGGACCTGCGCAAGGCCGAGCCGCTGAACGCCTTCTACTTCGCCCCGGCCTTCGCCAAGCGGGGGGCCGGAGCAAGCCTCTCGGCGCTGTTCTCCACGCACCCGTCACTGGAGCGCAGGCTCGCCGAACTGGCGAAGATCTCCGAGCAGCTGGCCAGGTAGCCGGTGGGATTCCTGGACACGCTGCTGGGCCGGACCAAGCCGGCCCAGCCCAAGCTGGACGCGCTGTTCGCATTGCCGACCGCGGCTATCACGCTGGATGCCGCTGCCTCGTTCCGGCCGACCGGGGCCGGCTCGGTCTGCTTCCGGGCCGCCGAGGGCCGGGCGTTCAGCGACATCGAGAAGGATGTCCGGGCCCTGCTCGACATGGGCTCGGGAACCTCCCCGGTCGAGGTCACCACGGACTCCTACTCCTACACCTGGCTGGTCTGCCGTCACTCCGACGATGACGTCGAGGCGCTGGTCACCGACCTGCACGCGGTGAACTCGTCGCTGGTGGACGGCGGTTTCGGCCCGCAGTTGCTGTGCACGCTGGTCGGCTTCCGCGACGACTCCGGCCGGCGGCTCGCCATCGTCTACCTCTTCAAGCGCGGCACGTTCTACCCCTTCGCGCCCCTGGAGGGAGAGCACCGGGACAACGCGCTTGAGCTCCAGGTGCGCGGCCAGCTCGGCTCGGACCTGAAGATCGAGCCTGACCTCAGCCGCTGGTTCCCGGTCTGGGGCGCGCCCGGCCTGTAAGGGCCCCCCGGCCTAAGGCTCCCACCCCGGCCTTTAAGGGCTCCCATCCCGGCCTGCGGGGGCTCCCATCCCGGCCTGCGGGCTTACCGCCCGCTGGTAGCCGGCCCCTTCAGCTTGTTGGCCGGCTATCCATACGAAACGCAGCGGAACTCTTCACCGAACGAGCAGTTTCCGGCGTCAGGCTTCGGCCATGAGTTCCCCGCCGGTCAGCTTCGGCGTCCCGCCATCGTCAGCCGCCCGCAACCGGAAGCGGAAGGCGGTCCGGGCACCGGCCAGCCCCCGGCCGCGGCCTGCCCTGGCCCGGGCGGCCCTCGTCGTGGCGGGGGCCGGCCTCGGGGCCACGACGGCCCTCGCGGTCACCAGCGAAACCGCCAGCCAGCTCTCGGCGCCCGGCGGCCTGCTCACCTTCGCGGGCAGCCTCACCGGGCTGGTCGGCACATACCTGGCCCTGATGATGGTCCTGTTGGTGAGCCGCATCCCGTTCATCGAGCGCGTCGCGGGCCAGGACGGCCTGCTGCGCTGGCACCGGGCGATCGCGCCCTGGCCGATCAGCCTGCTGGCCGCCCATGCCCTGCTGCTCACGGTGGGTTACGCGCAGGCGGCCAGGACGGGCGTCTGGCATGAGACAGGCACGCTGCTCACCAAGTACCCGGACATGCTTACCGCTACGGCCGGGCTCGCCTTGATGTGCCTGATTGGCGTCATCTCCTACCGCGCCCTGCGGCGGCGTCTCCGCCGGGAAACCTGGTGGCTGATTCACCTCTGGATGTACCTCGCCCTCGCCATCTCCTTCGCCCACGTCATCGTGCTCGGCCCGTCGTTCGTCGGGCACCCGCTCACCCAGGTCGTGTGGTCGGCGGCGTGGGCGGGCAGTGCCGGGCTGGTGCTCTGCTACCGGGTCGGCCTGCCTGCGGTCAGGAGCGTGCGCCACCGTCTCACGGTCACCGAGGTACAGCCGGAAGGACCGGGCGTGGTGTCGGTGATCTGCACCGGCCGCCATCTCGACCGGCTGGCGGTATCGGGCGGCCAGTTCTTCTGCTGGAGATTCCTCGCCCCGGGCATGTGGTGGCAGGCGCATCCGTACTCGCTGTCCGCGCTGCCCCAGCCGCCGTACCTGCGGCTGACGGTCAAAGGGCGGGGAGATCATTCGAGATCCCTGGCCCGCCTCCGGCCCGGCACCAGGGTTGCCATCGAAGGCCCGTACGGGACTTTCACCCGGTACGCCCAGCAGCGGCCCAGGGCGCTGCTGGTCGCGGCGGGGATCGGCGTGACCGCGCTGCGGGCGCTGCTGGAAGACCTGCCGCGCAGCGCGGCGCCGGTCGTCCTGCTCCGGGCGGGCCGGCCCGAGGACCTCGTGCTGCACGCTGAGGTCACCGAGCTGGTGCGGCAGCGCCGTGGCCAGATCCACGAGCTGATCGGCTCCCGGGAGCAGGCCGCCATCGACGAGGTTTCGCTGCCCCGGCTCGTCCCTGACCTGAAGCACCGCGACGTGTACGTGTGCGGGCCGGAAGGGTTCGTCGCTGCCATCGTCGACGTCGCCGCGAACCTGGGCGTTCCGCCCGACGCTATCCACCATGAGGCATTCGCCCTCTGATCCGGGGAGAACACGCATGAAGACGGCACCGTGGCTGGTCCTGGCCGGGGCTGTGGCTGGTTTCCTGGGGGTGCTCGGTTTCCACCGGCCGGCCTCGGCGAACGCGCTGGGCGCGGCGGCGGGCCCGACCGCCGCCGCCCGGGCCAGTGTCCCCGCGGCAGGTCCCGCCGCCTCCGCGCCGGGGGCCCGGTCCGCGGCCACCCCGGCCGCCAGCTCCCGGGCGCCGGCCACCGCGGCGGCCGGCCGCGCCACGGGGCCCATCGAGCAGTACGGCTACGGCGAGCTGACGGCCCGGGTCACGGTCAGCGCGGGCCGCATCACGGATGTCCAGCTGCCGGTCATCAGGACCGCCGAGCAGTACTCCCAGCAGCTCGCCAGCCAGGTCATCCCCCTGCTCCGCCGTGAGGTGCTCGCGGCGCAAAGCGCAAATATCAACGCCGTGTCCGGGGCGACCTACACCAGCCAGGCCTACGCCCTGTCCGTCCAGGCGGCCCTGGACAAGCTGCACTTCAAGTGAGCGGCAGCGGCGCGGCACCATCCCGGGCGGGCCTGCCGGTGCGGCCCGTGCTGGCGCACGCCGAGCCGGTCATGGGCACGGTCGTTTCGTTCGCGGTCCTGCCGGGTGATCTGCCGGAGGCGGAGCTGTGGTCCGCGCTGGACGCGGCCCGGGCTGTCCTGCACCGCGCCAACGCGGTGTTCAGCACCTGGGACCCGCGGAGCCCGGTGAGCCGGCTGCGCCGCGGCGCAGCGCAGCCCGGGCCGCTGCCAGCAGCCGTGGCCGAGGTGGCGGCGCTGTGCCGGGCCGCCCGGGAAGCGTCCGGCGGGTGGTTCGATCCGTGGGCCATGCCCGGCGGCTACGACCCGACCGGGCTGGTGAAGGGATGGGCGGTGGATGGGGCGCTGGCCGTGCTACGCCAGGCCGGCCTGCCCGCCGCCATGGTGAACGGCGGCGGTGACCTGGCCGCGTTCGGCGCCCCGGCCCCGGGACAGCGGTGGCGGGCCGGCATCCGCCACCCGTGGCGGGCGGCCGCGCTCGCCGCGATCGTGGAGGTGCGCGCCGCGGTCGCCACGTCAGGGACTTACGAGCGCGGGGCTCACCTCATTGATCCCCGCACCGGCCTGCCTGGCCGCCGCGCCGTGTCGGCCACCGTCACCGGGCCCAGCCTCGCGCTGGCTGACGCCCTGGCCACTGCCCTGGCCGTGGGCGGGGACGCCGCGCTGGAGGCGATCGCTGCCCTGGAGTCCTACGATGGCTACCTCATCCGGCCCGATGGCAGCGAGACCAGCACCGGCGGCTTCGCCTTCGTGCCGACCGGCCAGGCATCGGCCAGCGAGGTTACCGGCCGCCGGCCCGCCCCGGAATGACCGCGGACAGCTTATGGTTGTGACTGGAGAGTTTGTCAGCGCAGGACCAGTAAGCGCCGCGCAGGCGGCGGTAATCCGACGTGGGAGCTAGCACTTATGACGGTTCAGGACCAGTCAACAGCCCAGGGTGTCATCCTCACCGACGCCGCGGCGACCAAGGTGGCGGCCCTGCTGGAGCAGGAAGGCCGCGACGATCTGCGGCTGCGCATCGCGGTGCAGCCGGGTGGCTGCTCGGGGCTGCGCTACCAGCTGTACTTCGACGAGCGCGAGATGGACGGCGACGTCGACACCGACTTCAGCGGCGTGCACGTGGTGACCGACAAGATGAGCGCTCCGTACCTGTCAGGTGCGTCCATCGACTTCGTGGACACGATCGAGAAGCAGGGCTTCACGATCGACAACCCGAACGCGTCAGGTTCCTGCGCGTGCGGCGACTCCTTCCACTGAGCAGGAGCGCCGGGCGCAGGTACCCGGGCGGCCGGGGGCTGGGCCAGTCCCCGGCCGCGATGTACGGCTGCCCGCTGTCATGGCCTAGAGTGCCGCCGTGCGCATAGCCATCACCGGGTCCATAGCGACCGACCACCTGATGACGTTCCCCGGCCGTTTCGTCGAGCACTTCATACCGGAAAAAATGGACCGGGTCTCGCTGTCCTTCCTGGTGGACCGGCTGGACATCCGGCGTGGCGGGGTCGCCGCGAACATCGCCTTCGGGCTCGGCGTGCTCGGGCTCAGCCCGCTGCTCATCGGTGCCGTGGGGGCCGACTTCGCCCCGTACCGCGAGTGGCTGGCGGCACATGGGGTGGACTGCGGCGGCGTCCGTGTGTCCACTACCGCGCACACCGCGCGCTTCATCTGCACCACCGACTCGGACGGCAACCAGATCGCCTCGTTCTACCCGGGCGCGATGAGCGAGGATGCCGAGATCGAGCTCGCGCCGCTCGCCGGGCGGGCGGGCGGGCTGGACCTGGTCCTGATCGGGGCGAGTGACCCGGCCGCGATGATCTCGCGCACCGCGGAGTGCCAGGCCCTGGGCATCCCGTTCGCCGCCGACCTGTCCCAGCAGTTGCCGCGGCTCGGCGACCAGGAGGTGCGCGCGCTGGTAGCGGGGGCGGCGTACCTGTTCTGCAACGAGTACGAGGAAGCGCTGATCGAGCGCAAGAGCGGGTGGAGCGGCGCGCAGATCCTGGACCGGGTGGGGGTCCGGGTGACCACGCTTGGCCCCGCGGGAGCCAGGGTGGAGCGCCGCGGCGAGCCGCTGCAGGCGATCGGCCCGGTGCCGGAGATCCGGATGGCGGACCCGACCGGCACCGGGGACGCGTTTCGGGCCGGTTTTCTCGCCGCGGTGGGCTGGGGCCTGTCCCTGGAGCGCGCGGCGCAGCTTGGCAACATGCTCGCGGTGCACGTGCTGGAGACCGTGGGCACGCAGGAGTACGAGCTCAAGCCGGGATCGCTGGCCGAGCGGCTGGCCACCACCTACGGGGAGACCGCCGCGGCCGAGGTGGCCGCCTGCTACGGCTGACGCCTGGCGGCTCGGCCCGAACCTGACGGTCCGGGACATCTCGGGCCAGGCCAAGACGGCGGGGACGGCCCTGGTGTGGGCCGTCCCCGCCGTCGCATGCTGCGGCTAGTGCTCGAAGGACTGGATGTAGTCCCGGGGTGAGCCGACGCCGGTGGCGTCGTCGTAGCCCTTGACGGCCGGCAGGGCGTCAGCGCCCTCGCCGTTGATGCCCAAGGTCCGCAGGTAGGTGAGAAGCGGGCCCGTCTTGGTGGATGGGTCGGTGTAGTTGTTGCGGACCTCGGCCAGGTTGTGCGGCTGGCCGGCCGGGTGGTCGGTCACGTCGCGGTAGGCGCGGGTGCCGTACCTGGCGTAGATCACCGGGTTGGCGAAGCCGAGCGGGTGCCCGGCGGCCTGCTGGGCGTCGGCCTCGATGCCGGCGAAGGTCGGGCTGGCCAGGCTGGTCCCGCCGATCCTGCTGAGCGAGAAGGCGTACGTCGTCCCGTTCGGCTGCAAGGTGGTCTGCCCGACCAGGAACCCGGTGCTCGGGTCCGCGAGCGCCGACACATCCGGAACCACGCGGTACTTCGTGCTGGATGGCCCGGTGGGCGGGTTCTGGGACAGGCTATTGGGCACGACACCCTTCTGGTAGAAGGGCTGCGGGTACTCGGTGCTCACGCCGCCGCCGCCGGAACCGTCGTAGTCATCCGGATAGGTGCCAGGCGGCGCGGCGGTCCAGGACGTGCCGTTCGCGGCCAGGGGGTCGTTCATGGTGCCCCAGGAGGTCTCGAACTCGTAGTTATTGGTCTTCCCGATGGCCAGGCTGGTGCCGCCGACCCCGGTGACCCATGGGCTGGACGTGGGGTAGTCAACCTGGTCCCCGGACGAGGCCGGGTCTTCACCGGGACCTTCGTAGCCGCTGTCGCCGGAGGAGAAGTAGAAGCCGATCCCCTCGGCCGCGCCGACCATGAAAATGGTGTCGTAGAGAGCGTTCGTCGTGGAGTACTGGGCCGGCTCGCCGTAGGAGTTGCTCACGATACTGGCCAGGTGCTTGTTGACGATGAGTGCCAGTGCTGCGGCGAGGTCGGTGTCCTCACAGCTGGCCGCGCCGACGTAGCGAACATTGGCGTCGGGCGCCTGCCCGTGCACGGACTCGACATCCAGCGTCTCCTCGCCATACCAGCCCGACGCGCCGCACACGTCCGCCTCGGTGAAGGTCGATGGCAGGTACTGCTTGTACTGGCCGGCCCGGAACGGCTTGTCGCCGGTGGCCTTCGCGTACGAGTTGGCGTCGGCCAGCATGGTCGGGGAGCGGTAGGCGTCGACGATCGCGACGCTCTGGCCCTTGCCGGTCATGCCCGATGCGGTGACCCCGTAGGCACCCCGGATCTGCCTGGGGGTGTAGCCGCAGTTCGTCCACGGCTGGTGCTTGCCGTAGGCGGTCGGCTCGGTGGTGGCGATCTTCTGGGCATAGTAGGTGGAGCAGGGCGGCGCGACCCAGTAGTTCGGGTCGGGCGGCGGCAGGGCCGGCTTCATCAGGTGGCTGCCGGTGTCCAGGCCGGAAACCGCCAGCACGGCGTTGCCCAGCGACGCTGGCGTGGTCGCAACCTGACCGGGTGCGCGGTCATGCCGGCCGCCCGGGGCCCGGTAGGTGCCGAAGGTCACGCCGAACGCCTTGCTGGCCGCGGCGACCGACCCCCGCACGGCGATGTAACCGCCCACCACGCCGCTGTCGCTGACGGCGGTGACGCTCAGCCCGGCTGACGTGAGCCAGGACCGCACGGCGGTGACCTGCGCACTGCTGGGCGCGAACTGCGCCCTGGCTTGGGCCGGCGAGAGGTAGTGATGGTACAGCGCGTTGCCGGGGGTGGAGACGGCAGCGGCGTAGCTGGCCAGGCCGGCCCGGTCGTGGCCGGCCAGGTAGACCCGCGCGGTCACGGTCCCGGTAGTGACCGCGGCGACCCGCTTGGCCGAGACGGCCCAGGCGGGATGGGTGCCGGCGATGGCCGACCGGGGGTTCGACGCCTGCGCGGCCGTGGCTGTGGCCAGCCCGCCGAGCGTGAGCGCCCCGGTGGCCACCGCGGCACAGACCACACGCAGCCGTGTGACTTGCGGCATGCACATTCCTTCCTGATGGACTGATGATGCGCTCTGTCGATCTGACCCGGGTCCGGGTCATCAGGCGCTGGTGACCCGGAGGGTCAGGTCACATCCGGTAGGTTCTGCCTTCCGGGCCGTGCCGCGCAAGGGAAAGCGCGCAACCGAGTGCGCTATGTCCGGCAAATGACTTTAAGAAACCACACGGTAACCTCTGGTCATTGCCCCGATACGGTGACCGCGGTGGCGGCAGTGCATGCCTGAGGCGCAGCACGACGGCAGGGACCGCCCGGGTGAGCTGTCCCTGCCGCGGCTGCGCTTCCCGTGCCTAAGGCATGAAGGACTGGATGTAGTCCCGGGGTGAGCCGACCCCGGTGGCGTCGTCGTATCCCCTGACGGCCTTGAGCGCGGCGCTGCCCTCTCCGTTGATGCCCAGGGTCCGCAGGTAGCTGATGAGCGGGCCGGTCCTGGTGGATGGGTCGCTGTAGTTGCTGCGGACCTCGGCCAGGTTGTCCGGCTGGCCGGCCGGGTGGTCGGTCACGTCGCGGTAGGCGCGGGTGCCGTACCTGGCGTAGATCACCGGGTTGGCGAAGCCGAGCCGGGATCCCGCGGCCTGCTGGGCGTCGGCCTCGATGCCGGCGAAGGTCGGGCAGGCCAGGCTGGTCCCGCCGATCCTGCTGAGCGAGAACGCGTAGGTCCTGCCGTTCGGCTGGAGGGTGGTCTGGCCGACCAGGAAGCCGGTGCTCGGGTCGGCCAGCGCGGACACGTCCGGCACCACCCGCATCAGCGTGCTGGCGATGCTGCCATCCGGCAGGTGCCGGGCCAGGCCGGTGGGCACCACGCCTTGCTGGTAGAAGGGCTGCGGGTACTCGGTGCTCACGCCGCCGCCGCCGGACCCGCCGTAGAACTCGGGGAATCTGCCCGGCGGGGTGAACTGCCAGTGGCGGCCGCTGCCGGCCAGCGGGTCGAGGAGGGTGCCCCAGGAGGTCTCGAACTGGTAGTTCTTGCTCTTCCCGATGGCCAGGCTGGTGCCGCCCACCGACGTGACCCAGGGGCTCGACGTGGGGTAGTCAACCTGGTTGAACGAGGAGGCCGGGTCCTCGCCCGGGCTCTCGTAGCCGCTGTCGCCGGAGGAGAAAAAGAAGCCGATTCCCTCGGCCGCGGCGGCCTGGAAGATCTGGTCGAAGACGGCGTTCGTGGTGGAGTACTGGGCCGGCTCGCCGTAGGAGTTGCTCACGATGCTGGCCAGATCCTGGTTCACGACCAGGGACGCAGCATCGGCGAGGTCGGTGTCCAGGCAACTGCCGGCGGCGATGTAGCGGACATGAGCGTCGGGCGCCTGCCCGTGCACGGATTCGACGTCCAGCGCCTCCTCGCCGTACCAGCCGGGCGCGTCACACTCATCCGGCCCGGCGAAGGTGAAGGGATCTGGCTGGTACTGCTGGTACTGGCCGGAGCGGAACGGCTGGTCGCCGGTGGCCTTCGCGTAGGCGTTGGCGTCGGCCAGCATGGTCGGGGAGCGGTAGGCGTCGATGATGGCGACGGTCTGGCCCTTGCCGGTCATCCCGGAGGCGGTGACCCCGTAGGCACCGCGGATCTGGCTCGGCGTGTAGCCGCAGTTGGTCCACGGCTGGTGCTTGCCGTAGGCGGCCGGCTTGCCCGTGGCGATCTTCTGGCCGTAGTACGTGGAGCAGGGCGGCGCGACCCAGTAGTTCGGGTCCGGTGGCGGCAGGGCCGGCTTCATCATGTGGCGGGCCGTGTCCAGGCCGGACACCGCCAGGACCGCGCGGCCCAGTGCCGCCGGCACGGTCGCAGCCTGCGCGGGGGCGCGGTCGTCGCGGCCGTCGGGGCCCCGGTAGATGCCGAAAGCCACCTCGAAAGCCTTGCTGGCCGCGGCCACCGGCCCGCGGGCTTCGATGTACCCGCCCGCGAGGTGCTTGTCGTTAACGGCGATGACGGTGAGCCCCGCCGCGGTGAGCCAGGACCGCACCGCGGCGACCTGCCCGCGGCTGGCACCGAACCGGGTCATCACCTGGGCCGGGGTCAGGTAGTGCCGGTACAGCGCGCTCCGCGGGCTGGAGACCGCCGTGGCGTAGGCGGTCAGCCCCGCCCGGTCGCGGCCGGCCAGGTAGACCCGCGCGGTCACCGCGGCGCCCGCGACGGCCGCGCTGGCCGGGCCGTTGACGCGCCGTGACGCGACGGCCCATGCGGGGTGGGTGCCTGCGATGACCGACCGCCGGTTCGCGGCCTGCGCGGCCGTGGCGTTCGCGGTGCTGAGCACGCCGAGGACAAGTGCTCCGGCGGCCACCGCGGCGCTGACCACACGCAGTCGTGTGATGTGCGGCATGGCATTCCCCTCCTGATGGGCTGATCGTGCGGCCGTATCGTCATGATCTGGGCGTAAACCGTAATAACGGTGGTTTGTCATTTCCGCGTCGCCGGAGTTGCCGGGATATGGCGATTGATGCGAATGTCTGGCGTGATTGCGGCGTCCGCGCGGCGATGCGGGCCGCGGCGGTGCCACCGGCCGGCCACGGTCAGCGGGCCGCCACGTCGCGGTCAGCCACCTGGAGGGTCCCGGTCAGGCTGCGGGCAGTAAGCCAGGCTGGCTGGGCCATGAGCCGCACATGGATAGGCCGGACATGCACATTCCCCCTGACACATGCCATTGCGCTTGGTCGTTGCGACCCAAGTGTCCGGCCACCGCTACTCGCAATACATTCCTGGCCTTTGTGCGCGTTAAGCAAACATGCGCCTGGGCTGAATTGAGCCCGGGTGGGCAGCTCTATGCATTTCTTTTGGTTTTCATGGGCTGGCGCATGGGTCGCCATGGGGTGCCCATCACCGGGTGGCCCGGCGGTAGCGTGGCTGCCATGGCTGCCGTCCTCGCATCCGCCTACCACGGCCCGCCGGAACTGACTGCGGCGCGGGCGTTCACCTCGTGGACGCTGGACCTTCCGGTGCTCCTCGTGGTGCTGCTGGCAGGCGGGCTCTACCTGGCCGGGATGCGGACGGCCGGCCGTTCCGGCCCGCCGTGGCCGGCCCGCCGGGCCGTCGCCTTCTGCGCTGGGGGACTGGCCGCAGTGGCCGTCGCGACCATGTCCTTCGTCGGCGTGTACCAGAGCACGCTGTTCTACGCCCGGGCCGTGCAGACCATCCTGCTGCTGCTCGTGGCGCCGCTGTTCCTGGCCCTCGGGCGGCCGCTGTCGCTGGTGATGGCCACCCGGCCGAAGCTCGGGCCGCGGCTGGCGGCCGCAGTGCGCAGCCGGTCGGCCCGGGTGCTCACGTTTCCGGCGATCAGCACGCTGGTGCTGGTCGTCGTGCCGTTCGTGCTGTACTTCTCGCCGTGGTACGCGGCGGGGCTGCACAGTGACGTGGTCCGCGAACTGACGTACCTGGCGCTGATGGCGCCCGGGTTCGTGTTCTTCTGGACCCTGCTGCGGGTCGACCCGGTGCCCAAGGCCTACCCCTACCTGGTGACGCTGTGGGTCACCGGGGCGGAGGTCGTCGGCGATGCCATCCTCGGCCTGGCCGTCATCGCTGACCAGCACCTGATCGCCGGGGCTTATTATCATGCGCTGGCCCGGCCGTGGGGACCAGGCCCGGCCACCGATCAGGTGCTGGGCGGCGGAGCGCTGTGGGTGCTCGGTGACATCGTCGGCCTGCCGTTCCTGGCCGCCCAGTTGATCCAGATGATCAGGGAAGACGAGGCCGAGGCCGAAGTGATCGACGCGGAACTCGACGCGGAGGAGGCAGCGCGTGCCCGGCCGGCCGGGCACGCGGTGGGTGCTGAGCCTGCGGTGGGTGCCGGGCCTGCGGAGACGCTGGCCGGGCCGGGCGCGGATCATGCGGATCAGGGGAAGCCTGCCGCCGGGAGTGTGCCGTGGTGGGAGAGCGACCCACGTTTCGCCGACCGGTTCCGGTCAGCCGGGGACCATCCGGCCTGATCAGTAGGTGCGCCTGATGAGGAAGGCCCAGCCCTGCGGAAGCGCCGTCTCCGTCACGAATTCCTGGCGCTTCATCATGCACCACGCCGGGATGTCAGGCCGGGCGGCTGGGTCATCGGCGAGCACCGCGACGGTCTCCCCGATAGGGATCTCCCTGATCCGCTCGGCGAGCATGATGATCGGGATCGGGCACTTGCGGCCGAGCGCGTCTATCGTCAGCGCCGGGGCGGGGCGCGTCGGGGGGATCATGCTCGTGCCTCTCTGTGCCGCGGTACCGGGGGACCTCCTCCTGAATGGTGCCACGCGGAAGCGATACCCGCACGTTGCCACAGGTAAGCACCCGGCCGCCGGCACGTCATCCGGCACCAGGCTCAGGACACGCCCCAGCAGTTATGGGGTCCCCCGCTTGGGCCGTAATCGTGCACGATACTGTTTTCCACGACAGCCTGTAGGACGAGCCATGACCAGCCCGTGCAGCCGGGAGTCATCCGCTGGGAAGGCAATCTGTGAGTCCCACCCCGAGCGCCCCACGCCATGGGGGCGCGCACGTTCCGGGCGAGGCGCCCGGACAGGAAACGGCAGCCATGCCTGGCCGCCGGCAGGCCCGGCGGCTGCGCCGCCTGGCGCCGCGCGCCGCCATGCTCGTCGCCGTGGCCGCGGCCACGGCCGGCTGCAAGTCCACCACGTTCACCCGGCTCGGCATGCCGGTGCCCGTCACCCAGCAGGGCAAGGCCGTGGTCA
>Ga0265338_10000552_pt1 | contig 65513 bp, 64 predicted proteins | sample 42126metaG_FD_193579 | JGI IMG/M metagenome (GOLD analysis project Ga0265338, IMG submission 193579) | Rhizosphere microbial communities from Carex aquatilis grown in University of Washington, Seatle, WA, United States - 4-21-26 metaG | ecosystem: Host-associated > Plants > Roots > Rhizosphere...
GCAAACTGCTTCGCATCGAACGGCTGCAGATCATCCGCCTGCTCGCCCAGCCCGATAAATTTAATCGGCAGCCCCAGCTCCTTCTGGATCGCCACCACCATCCCGCCTTTGCTGGTCCCATCCAGCTTCGTCACGATGAGTCCGGTCAGCGGCACGGTCTTGTGGAACTCCCTCGCCTGATTCAGCGCATTCATTCCTGTCGTCGCATCCAGCACCAGCAACACTTCATGCGGCGCGCCCGCCAATTGCTTGCCGATCACCCGATGCAACTTCTGCAATTCCTGCATCAGATTATGTTTCGTGTGCAACCGCCCGGCTGTATCGATGAACAAATAATTCGCCTTGCGCGCCAGCGCCGCCGTCACCGCGTCATGCGCCACCGCCGCCGCATCCGCGCCGTACGCGCCCGCAATCACTTCGATCTTCAGCCTCTGCCCCCACAGTTTTATCTGCTCGATGGCCGCCGCGCGAAACGTGTCGCACGCCGCCAGCAACGCCGTCTGGCCCTGTGATTGGATGTGATAAGCCAGCTTCGCGCTCGTCGTGGTTTTTCCCGTGCCGTTGACACCCACAATGGAAACCACCGTCAAACCGCCCGGCGCAACTAACAGCCCTGGTTTATTGGCCGAAAGATTCTTCTCAACCTCCTCGCGCGCGATGGCAAAGACATCCAGCCCGGCCGTTCCCTGCGATTCGTAAGCCAGTTTGACCGCCGCGATGATCTGCTGCGTCACCGCCATGCCGAGGTCAGCCCCGATCAACGCCGCTTCCAGTTCCTCCAACGATTCACCCGTGAGTTTGGGCGAGCGCGTGACGATGCGTTTGATTTCGTGGACGAGCTTGCTGTGCGTTTTTTGCAGCCCGGCTTTAAATTTAGCGAAGAGACCCATGGAAATTTCCGATGATGATTATGGCCGCAGACTCACACTCACCTGACGCCGGCCTTTTGGGCTTTCGCCGGTTGCGCAGCCGCAGTGTTGGCATTGCGTCGCGCATCCCGCGCGGCATAAAGTTTTTCCACGTGGTCGTAATCCAGCCGCACCGTGCCGATCAGCGGTTTGCCTTTGCTCATGCCGTGACAATCCGAACCGCCCGTGACCAGCAGGTTATGCTTTTCCGCTATCTCCAGGTAATGCGCGCTCACCGCGTGCGAATGTTTCGTGTGAAAACATTCGATGCCGTCCAGGCCCGACTCAACGAGATTGGGGATCACTGAATCCGTACGGTTCAAACCGGGATGCGCCATCACCGCCAGCCCGCCCGCCTGATGGACCAGCTCAATCGCCACCGCCGCCGACATCTTTTTCTTGGGCACCCACGCCGGCCGGCCCTTTTTCAGAAATCGTTCGAACGCCTCGTCCAGGCTGCCGATGAGGCCCGCATTCACCATCGCGCGCGCCACATGCGGACGCCCCGGCGATTTGCAATTCGCCAGCGCAAACACGTCCGCCGCCTTTAACGGAATCCCCAGCTTGTTGATCTCCGCCACCATTTCATAGATGCGGTTTTGCCGCACGACCTGGAACTTCGCTATCTCCGTGAGCAATCGCTGGTTCCCGGTATCCAGGAAATATCCGAGCAGGTGCAATTCGTTCCCGCTGTGCTCCGCCGTCAGCTCGGTACCGGTGATGAATTCAACCTCCACCGCCTTGCACGCCACCGCCGCGCGCTCACAACCCTCCACCGAATCGTGGTCCGTCAGTGCGATTGCCGTCAGATTCGCCGCGTGCGCACGCGTAGCGATCTCTTCCGGCGTGAAGGTGCCGTCGGAAAAATTCGAATGCAGATGGAGGTCGGCGGTCATCATTTGACGATTCGCGCCGGGCGCAGTATTTCACCCTTCACCTTGTCGAGGATGCCATTCACAAATTTGCCGCTGTCCTGCGTGGAAAATTTTTTTGCGATGTCCACCGCTTCATTGATGCTCACCACGGGGGGAATATCATCCCGATGCAGCATTTCGTAAATAGCCAGCCGCATGATATTGCGGTCCACGGCGGCGATACGATGAAAGTCCCAATTGACGATGTGCTTCTTGATGATGGCATCCGCCTCGTCGCGGAATTGCAAAGTGCCCCGGATGAGCGGTTCAGAAAACAACCGCATCTCCGCTTCGCCGGAGGTCGGGGGCGGTAGATTGGCGGGCTCACCCCAGTGGGACGCCTCTTTTTCATCCGCCAGGGCCGCCGCGCGCTGGGAATCCCAGAAACGATTGAGCGCCTCGTCGAGATCCTCCGGCGGGTTCAAATCGTGCTGAAATAAAAATTGCACGGCGCGTTCCCGCGCCTCGCGTCTCTTTCCCATACCAACAGGATGCCTCAAAACGGCATCCGGCGAAATGAAAATCCGTTAGTCGCCAAAGAGGCCTACTGGCATTGCTTCGGAGCGCGACCGGTTCCCGGTCGCAGCACATGGATAACAATAGGACACCAGGCGCGTCACTCACAGATGATCGGCCCGGAACCCCATTAGCATTTCACTTTTTTCCAATAGAGCATCATTTGCAAAACCATAAAGGCCACAAAAACTACCGCCTGAGTAACAAGAGTCCAAGTAGGATGCGAATAGTCCCAACCTTGAATATGTAATAATATACAAACAAAAATTATCCCGATTACTACCATAGCAAGCCAAAGATAAATTTTGGTTACTGTTACAGCTTTTGCATTCCCAACTAGCAAACCAATTCCTAAAGGAAGCATGAGAGATTCCGCCAGGAAATACACAAACAGAAAATTTAAAATCTTCTCACGGATAGCTATTTCAAGGAATAACGCATGTATTCCGTGCAAACCAATCACTGCAATGGCTCCTCCGACAAATGACTGCCGCCGTTCGACGTTCAACATATGTTTAAATATTATTTTTAAGGTGTTGCCAACCTGCCTTGACAACATCCCAGCAGAGCCGCCACTCAGTGATAAAACAATTTTCGTGTAGCGCCCGCGTCTCGCGGGCAGTTTTGGGCGTCCCGCCCAAAACCCGTCGCCACCACTGCGACTGAATTTGCCGAGGGACTCCTACTCAACATAGACCACCATCCGCTGCCCCCTCTCCCACAGGGAGAGGGCCGGGGTGAGGGAGAAGTGCACGTTGAAGCACATCACATCCCCAAAACTGACGTCACTTCTTCTTAAAAAGATTACCCACCCCGTCAGAAATCTTGCTCTTGGCATTGCCCAGCACATTACTGGCCTCATTGCTGAGGATTTGTTTGCCGGCATTCTTGATCACATCCTCGCCCGCCTTGGCCGCTTCCTGCTCAATGGCGGTGAGCACCTGCTTGACCAGTTCCCCGGCGGTGATGCCGTCCCCACTGGCGCCCAGGCCGGTAAGATGAATATCCGGGATTGGAACCGGAATCGCGTTCCCACTCATCCCTTGCGCGCTCACGTACAATTTTGCCCCGCTGATAAGAAAGTCATCCACTTCCAGTTTCTTCTCGGGTTTGGGCGCGCCGGAAGCGGACGGAGGGGGCGTCGTGGTCGTGGGCGAGGTTCCCGTCGTGCCGCTGCCGTTCACATTATCCAGCAACGACAACAGGTTGTTCCCGTGCAACGTCTGCTCTAAATAGATATCCGGTTGTTTGAGCTCGATGCTCTTGATGACGACTTTGCTGGACAGCACGGAGCCAAGCTTCAACGCCAGGCTCGCGCTGCCGATGCTGATGGAGTGGGGCGTTTGGAATCCGGTGGGATTGCCGACGACCAGTCCCTTGATCGATCCGGACCCGCCCAGGATGGAAACATGGACCGTGTCCACCGTTACGGGAACTTTGGTGACGGTCGGGCCCACAGTTTCGATGCCCTTCTTCACGATGCCGTCCAGGAAGAACAGGACACCCAGGACGGCGATGACGACCAAAAGCAGGACGACGATGATGATTCGGCGAATGAGTTTTTTCATAGTTTCCTCACAGGTTGATTTGCCCGAAACCTTTTTAACATCGTGACAGAGCAGGCGCACGAAGTTTTTTGCAGGAGCGCGGACTGCGCGCGTCCCCGGGCGCTGCAACGTCCGTACGCATTTAATCTAACGAAAGTTCGTAAGATGCCGCCCCGCCCAACCTTGCAGTGGCCGGGGACGGCCACACTCCGAAAGAAAGCATCTCAACCGGCGATCAGTTCCCGGATCAATTCCACCATTTTATCCGTTTCGTAGGGCTTCGCGATGAAACGATCGGGCTTCTCCGCCGCATGACGATAAATATTTTCATCCACCGTACCGCTCACGAGGATTATCTTTTGCTTCGGGTTTATTTTGCGGGCATCACGGATGAGATCCATGCCCGTCATCGCGTGCATGGCGTAATCTGTCAGGATAAGAGCGGGATATTCTTTTAACGTCCGGTAAACTTCGAGCGTGCTTTCCGGGCTGCGGAAAGTCTGCACCTGAAAACCGCGCGGCAGCAAGATGGCTTTCGCCAGTTCCAACAACATGGGTTCATCATCCACTACAAAGATGAGTGGGTCCCGCGCGTTTTTTCCCTCGGACGTCATGGATTATCTAAATGCTTTGTTTATTTAATAGTCCTTTTTTGGCAGTGGCAAGGCCTTTAATGAGTTTTCCATTCCCGCGAGAATCGGGTTGCGCGACCCGCACTACGGTCGTAATCTCTCTTCCGTGAGGTTGATTCGATTGGGGAAGCTCTGCCTATGAAACGCGAAGATGATTCAGATAAAAAATCCATGGTAAAACGTGTCCGCGCGAAAATTGCAGCAGTCGGCAAGAGACTCACCGGGAAGTCCAACCCCAAAACCACCGCCGAAAAACCCGCTTCCAAGGCCAAAATAGCGAAAAAACCCGCCGCTGCGATCCAAGAAGCAGAGGAAAAGAAGGCTCCCGCAGCCAAAGTTTCCCGAACCCGGACGGTCTCCGCCGTACCCGCAATTTTGCTCGAAGGCGACCAGCCAAGCCCTTCCCCCTTAAGCGGCCCGGGCCAGAAATTTGTCCTCACACCTGATGTCCCCGAGCCCAAATCCGCAATTCCAGACACGGAAGCGGATTTGCCGGAAGCTTACGGCACCAAAAAACTCTTTGTTGCCGCGCGCGACCCGCATTGGCTCTACGCGCATTGGGACCTGACCACCGAGCAACTGAAAAAATTCAACGGTCTTTCGGCCCACAAACATCTCGTGTTGCGGATTTACGCCAACGACATTGGCGACACGTTAGCCGTTGAGATCCATGTCCATCCGGAATCGCGCCATTGGTTCGCCCACGTGGACAAAGCCAACTCAAAGTATGCGGCGGAACTCGGTTATTACGCGATAAACCGCAAATGGAAACGCATCTGCATTTCCGGCCCCACCCTGACGCCGCCGGATTCGATGTCTGACGACCTGAACGTATTGTTCGCCACCATCCCCATTGACCTGCCCTTTTCGAAACTCGTGGCGCTGGTCAAGGAAGCCGTGCGCCAAAACATTTCCCTCGTCGCCGCGCTGGAACAATTGCGCGCGAACGGACATCCGCACTTGCCCGCCAAATCCACTCCGCCGTCCCAATGGACTCCGGAGCAGGAAAAAGCGCTCGCCCACGTTCTCAGCATGGACGAAGTGCGCCGCGTCTGGCTCGGTTCTTTGGAGATCACCGAACTTATCCGCCGCCAGCTGGGCCGCGAATTGTCATCGGTCGCCTTTTCGCCCTTCGGCGGCATGAGCAGTCTTTCCAGTCTTACCAGTCCGTTCGGCGGCATGGCGGGCGAAAAAGGATTCTGGTTCAACGTTAACGCCGAACTCATCATCTACGGCGCTACCGAACCCGATGCCACGGTCACGATAGGCGGACGCGAAATCAAATTGCGTCTCGATGGTTCCTTCAGTTATCGCTTTGCGCTGCCGGATGGCCAATACGAATTGCCCATCGTCGCCGTTTCCGCTGATAAAACCGACGCCCGGGCGGCGGAATTGAGTTTCAGCCGCGCCACTGATTATCGCGGGGAGGTCGGAGCTCATCCACAAGACCCGCAATTGAAGATTCCACTCGTGCAAAACGTGACTTAGGTTCGCGACGTTTAAATACATGCGCGATCAAGCTTTCATCGGGTGTAATTCACGACAACATACCTTCATTGGATGTTGGTTGTTGGATGTTCGATGTTCGATGTTTCCCATTTCTTGCTCATGAGCCAGGGTTATCTTTCACTTGTCCTGCATGCCCATCTTCCGTTTGTTCGTCATCCTGAGCACGAACGGTTTCTGGAGGAAAACTGGCTCTTTGAGGCCGTAGCCGAAACCTATATTCCGCTGCTCCAGGTCATGGAAGGCTGGCAGCGCGATAACATGGATGTGCGCCTCACGCTCACCATGACGCCGACGCTTTGCGCCATGTTGCGCGACCCCCTGCTCCAGGATCGTTGTGCGCGCTATTTGCGCGAACTGGTCGAGCTGTCGGAAAAAGAAGTGCATCGCACCTATTGGGACAAACCGTTCCATGAGGTCGCGCTCATGTATCACCGCCGCTTCATCGACATACGCGATTACTACCAGAGCTGCGGCCATAACCTCATCACTGCCTTCCGTCGCTTGCAGGATGCCGGCCGGATCGAGATCATCACCAGCGCCGCCACGCATGCGTTGCTGCCCCTGCTGGCCAGCAATCCAACGTCATTGCGCGCCCAAATCCTCACCGGTCGCGATTATTATCGTGATTGTTTTGGCCGCGACCCCCGCGGGATCTGGCTGCCGGAATGCGCTTACGTCAACGGCATTGAAAACATTTTGCAGGAAGCCAACATCCGCTGGTTCATTGTGGATACGCATGGGATTTTGCACGCCAACCCACGCCCGCGTTACGGCGTTTTTGCTCCGATATTTACGCCCAATGGCCTCGCCGCCTTCGGTCGCGATCTCGACTCCGCCCGCCAGGTGTGGAGCCGGCATGAAGGCTATCCCGGCGATTTCCGTTATCGCGATTTTTACCGCGATGTCGGCTTTGACCTCGACCTCGAATACATCCGGCCTTACCTCGCGGTGCCGGATAAGCGCTCGTTCATCGGCATCAAATACTATCGCATCACCGGCACCACGCCGAACAAAGAGGTGTACAACCGCCAGCTTGCGCTGCAGGCCGCCGCTGAACACGCCGGGCATTTCCTGAACGCCCGCATCGCGCAGGTGAACCGCCTCACCGGAATTCTGGACCGTCCCCCGCTCCTGCTTTCGCCGTATGACGCAGAATTGTTCGGCCATTGGTGGTATGAAGGCCCGGAGTTTTTGGACATGTTCGTGCGCAAAGCCTGTTACGACCAGCACACGCTCAAACTCATCACACCCGAACAATATCTCCAACTGCAACCCACTAACCAGGTCGCCACGCCCAGCCCATCCAGTTGGGGCGAAGAAGGCTATTGGCGCACGTGGCTCAACGAAAACAACCAGTGGATCTACCCGCATTTGCAGGTTGCGCAAAGCCGCATGGATGAAATGGTGAAGCGGTTCAAAAAGCCCAGCAAACTCACCGACCGCGCTCTCAAGCAGGCTGCGCGCGAATTACTGCTCGCCCAATCCAGCGACTGGCCCTTCATCCTGCGCACCGGCACCAGCCCCGACTACGCCAAACGCCGCGTGAAAGACCATCTCTTGCGTTTCATCGCCTTGCACGAACAACTCACGCAAACCCGCATCGACGAGAAATGGCTTAAAGAGATCGAAAGCCGCGACAATATCTTTCCGGATGTGAACTATAAATATTGGGCGCAACCGTAGCACCGTTCTCACTGGGTCTCTGGTGCGATGTTCGGATATTCGTGTTGAAACCAACGTTTGGCGGCGATTTCGCCATCGGTCCTCATTTTATCGAAATAGCCGTTTTGTTGTGCTTCCGACATATCGGCAGAGCGCGGAACTGCTTTCATCAAATCAATCATATCCGTCTTTTCCTGTTTGAGTTCAGCCAATCGCTGGGTGGGCGTTTCGCCGTCGAGAAAATCGTAGGTCTTGCTTTGATCTAGCGGTCTCAAGGCATTGGACTCGATGGCCATGCCGACAAGTTGATTAATCATGAACCGGCCACCATCGCCGCTCGAAAATCTATCTGCCAATCCCAATTCCAATTGAGAGAGGTTTTCAACCGAAGCCGTATCTCCGGAATCGACGTACTGCTTCTGAAGGTCCCTGATATCGACGGCGACGCGCTTCATTTCGCCAAGCAAAGGTATCAGTTCGGTGGACATAGCGGTCATGGCACCGCTGTTCACCTCAAGGGTGGATAAACCGCTAAACTGATACAAATCCGCCGCGCTTTGAAAATTTTCCAAATCAAAATCAGAGAACTGCTCCTTTCCCAAAGCGGTTGAAAGCTCCTTGAGGGCTGCATCCGACTGATTGTTATCAAAATATTCCAGTGCCGAGAGATAATTGGCCAATGAATTGTCCGGCGACGATTGCTTGAATGCATCCAGCCATTTACGCCGGTCATCGGGAAAAAGGTCCTGCGCGAGCACGGTAAACTGCACGTGTGGATCATCCGGAAAATTCAGCGCTGCCTCCTTCAGAAGATTTGTGTCACCGCCGGAAGCATGGAACGCCGCCAGCAAACTCGCCGCGTTGCGCCCGTGCAATTTTAGATATGCTTCAATCTGTTCGTGCGATATGGCCGGAAGCTTCGGCCCGGCAGGTGTGCCAATATCTTCCGCCGCCGGTTCCACGTGTCCACTCGCACGCACTGGCGGAATATATGCATCCTGGCGTTGGACAGCTTGCTGGCCAGGTTGTACTGCCGATGGAGATTGTTCAGATGACTGAGGGTTAGAAGTAAAAAACCAAAACCCCGCCGCGATCATCAGGGCAAGCAAAGCCAGGATAAAGAGCATCTTACCGATGGAAGAACCTTGCATGTATGTAGTCTGACAGGAGAGACGCGTAGTCGTCACATGTTTTTGTGGCGCAGGCTTCGCCCAAATCCTTACTGGCCGCCTTGGGTCGCGGTCGGATGTTGTAGCTGTTGCATCCAGCGTATCGCAGAAATTTCGCCATCGGTCTTCATTTTGTCAAAATAGCTGATTTGCTGCGCTTCCGTCAGATCATAAAAATTGGGTTGTCCGCCAATGACCTGTGCCAATTCACGAAAGCCCGCCTTCTCTTGTTTGAGTTCATCCATTCGTTGAGCAGGCGTCTCCCCACCAAGAAAATCGTAGGCCGTGTTTTGCTCCAGCGATCTTAACGAGATATTCTCGATGGCTATCCCAACGAGGTGGCCGATAAGGAACCGGCCACCGTCGCCATCAGCAAACCGGTCGGCCAATCCCAACGACATTTGAGAAAGGTTTTCGACGGAAACCGTATCCCCGGAATTCACGTATGGGTTCTGGGCGTCCAAGAGCCCAAGGGCTACTCCCTTGGCATCCGCCAGCAAAGGCATCAGGTCATCGGTCATCGCGCCCATCGCCCCCGTTATGGCCTGCGAGGGATTTTGTCCGCTGTACTGATACAGATCCACGGCCTCCTGCAAATTCTCCAGCTCGAAATCAGAAAACTGTTTCCTGGCCGAAGCTTCCGTCAATTCCTTGATCGCGGCGTCGGGTTGGCCGTTTTTAAAATAATCCTGCGCCGAAAGATAATTCGCCAATGAGTTATCCGGAGATGCGGCAGCAAACGCATCCAGCCATTTGCGCCGGTCGTCCGGGAACAGGTCGTGCGCCAGCACCGTCAATTGCACGTGCGGATCATTGGGGAAATTCATCGCCGCCTCTTTTAGATAATTGGTGTCATCCGCCGAGGCATGAAAGGCGGCCAATAGACTGGCCGCATTGCGGTTGTGCAGTTTCAGATACGCCTCAATCTTTTCGCGCGATACCGTCAGGGGGTTTAGTTTGGTCGGCACCGCGTCGTCCGCCGCCGGTTGCACGTGCCCGCTCGCGCGCACCGGCGGAATATAAGTATCCGGTCGCTGGACTACATCGTTCCTGGCCACGTGCGACGGCTGGGCTTGTTCGGCTGGCGGTGTTTTGGACGTTGACAGGCGAACCACGCCCGCGATGAGCAAGGCCAGCAGAGCGAGTGTGGCAATGACCTTGGCCGAGGTAGAGCTTTGCATATATAAGTAGTCTGACAGGTGAGACGCATAGTCGTCACACTTTTTTCAACCGACCCCTTGCTAAAGTTCGCTTCCCAATCTATTGGTTAGAAGTGGTTTCTCAGCAGTTTAGACCGGGTTGGTTACCCGTTTTTTTTCGCGCCCTGATAGTGTCAGGCTGGTATCTCCTATCGATTGGGCAGCCGCTTAGTGCGGCCAATTATTTCTCCGGCGTCACCCCCGCCACCCCTCCTTGGACCAGTGGCATTGTGCCTTATCTCTTTGACCCCGGCTTTCCCACCACCACCGCCCAACAAGCGGCCATTCTGTCCGGCTTGCGCGAGTGGGAGCTGGTGGCCAACGTGAAGTTCATTCCGCGCACCGCCGAGACCCACTATGTATTGTTGCAATTCACCAACGATACTTCCGGGACGGGCGAATATCTCAGCGGCACACCCGCGACGCTGACCTTGCACGGCCTTGCCCGCGGGCTGATCTGTCATGAGGCGGGCCATCTCTTCGGCCTGGCGCATGAACACCAGCGCAAAGACAGCACCAACTTCATCGTCCTCAACACCAACAATGTCATCAGCGGCGCCTTGAGCCAATTCGTGGTGGATCCCACTGATATCCCATTCGGCAACTACGACCTCGAGTCGGTCATGCATTATAGTCCCGGCAATTTCAGCAGCGGCGGCGACACGCTCGATCCCCTGCCCGCGTATCAAAAGTATTATCACAAGATCGGCAATCTCGCCCTGAGCCTGGGCGACCGGGCGGCGGCGACCAATCTTTACGGCCCGCCGCTGGTTCCCTTGACGAACGTGGTCCTGACGACCGCCGATGGAGGAACGAACAGTTTGCGGGCCGCCATTTACTACGCCAACAGCCATCCCGGCACCACCATCCGCTTTAATATTCCCACGAGTGATCCCGGATTTTCCGGCGGCGTGTACACGATCTCGCTCATCGGTGAACTCCCTCCCCTCGTGAGCCCCGGTACAATCATCGACGCCACCACGCAACCCGGTTTCGCCGGCACGCCCGTCATCGCGTTGGATGGCTCGCAGGTTTTACCAGAGGCCGGCTCCGTGAGCGGACTGCATCTGTACGGCACCAACTGCATCGCGCGCGCCCTGGCGTTCAACAGTTTCAATTACTCCGGCGTCCAGTTCCTTTGCCCCGACGCCGTCAGCAACCGCGTCGAAGGCTGTTACGTGGGCATCAAACCAAACGGCGCCACGGCAGCCTCCAATAATTTCGCCGGGCTTATTTTTCAATTCGGCCCGCATGATAATTTCGTTGGCGGCACCAACCTCACGCAGCGAAATGTCATCAGCGGCAATACGCAATACGGCATCGTTATCAACGACACCAATAGTGACCGGAATGTTATCCTCGGAAATTATATTGGCCTGAACGCCGCCGGCACCATCGGTGTCGCCAATGGCAAAAGCGGCATCGGCATCTGGAATGATCCCCGCAACACGATCATCGGCAGCACCAATTCCGGCGGACGTAACGTCATTTCCGGCAACCGCGAATATGGCGTCTATATCGCCGGCAGCAACGTCGTGGGCAATGTTATCCTGGGGAACTATCTCGGCACCGACGCGACCGGCAGCACTGGAATCTCCAATTACACGGCGGGCGTGGGCATCTTCCAGGCTTCACATAATAACAGCATCGGCGGCACCAATATTCTCGCGCGCAACTTGATCTCGGGAAACGGCAGCGTGGGCGTCTATTTTGCCGATGGCGGCACCAGCAATAACTTCGTCCTCGGAAATTATATGGGCGTGAACGCAGCGGGCACCGCCGCCATCTCCAACGTTCAGGCCGACATATTTCTAATTGGTGGAGCAGTCGGCAACACCATCGGCGGGACTGCACCGGGCGCGGGTAACGTTCTCTCCGGCAGTCCTTATGGCGTTTATTTGCAGGACTTCGGTTCCAGTAACAACGTCATCCTGGGCAATCTTATCGGCACCGACCCGACCGGTAAAACCGGCATCGGCGATAGCAGTGCCGGAGTTGGGATCTGGAACGGCGCCAGTGGAAATATTATCGGTGGGACAAGCGTCGCCGAGCGCAATGTCCTTTCCGGCAATAAAGGCAGTTACGGCGTGGCCATCGGCACGGCGAATGGAAATCTGGTTGCAGGCAATCTGATCGGCACGGACGTGACCGGGACGAATGCGCTGGCAAATGCCTACGGCGTGGGAATTTTTAATGGCTCCCAGCAAAACACCGTCGGCGGCACCACCGCAGGCGCCGGCAACGTGCTCTCGGGCAACAACACCTATGCCATCTTTATTTCCGCCGCCGCCGCAGCCAATCTCGTTCAAGGCAACATAGTGGGCCTCGATCCCACCGGCACGCGCGCTGTGCCCAACAGCAATATCGGCATCGCACTGTTTGGCGGCGCCACGAATAATCTGATCGGCGGCACCACCGCAAACTCAGGAAATATAATCGCCTCCAATCTCTGGGTGGGCATCGCAGTCTTTGATGCGTTCACGACCAATGATTCTTTCCGTGGCAATTCCATCTTCGGCAACGGCAGCATCGGCATCGACCTCAACAATGACTCTACGACCCCAAACGATACCGGCGATGCCGACGCAGGTCCGAACAATTACCAAAATTTTCCCGTCATAACAAATACGTATGGGTTCAGTACCACGACGGTTGTGCTCGGCAGATTGAACAGTCTGCCCACCCGTAATTACGCGCTCGATTTTTTTAGCAGTCCGGTCTCCGTTCCATTGGGAGGAAAATCTTATCTGGGCAGTGTGAGCGTGACCACCGATGGCAGTGGCAACACCACCTTCGCCTACACGAACAGCGGCGGTAATTTCACCGGCCAATACATCACGGCCACCGCCACGATCGCGACGGGTGACACCAGTGAGTTCAGCGCCGCGGTGCTCGCCACCAACCGGCCCAGTGCGTTTGCCACGTTCACCAACACCGTCGCATTCTCGCGCACGAATGGCCTGACCACCGTGCTGAACCTCGCCACGAACTACACCTACCGCATCCAGGCCGCGACCAATCTCGGGGCCAACCCCATCGCCTGGGTGGACCTCACGAACTTTACTGCTACCAACGCCATCTTTAATTTCACCGACCACTCCGCCACCAATACCCCGCAACGGTTCTATCGGGTTATCTCACCGTAAGCCTGCCTGGTATAAACCCCGGCATTTGAGCGCAAAAAGCCCTGAATCCGGCTCATCCATTGAAGTTTTCTCATCGGGGGGCACGACTTATCGGCAGGAGTTTCCATCACTTGAGCGGATTTATTTTCAAAATTCTGTGCGATTTAATTAAGTCCCCCCGCATTCCACCGATGAATGAGGCGTCCCGCAGATGTGGGATTGGCGGTCGGCGACCAAAAACCAGCCGACGGGGAAAAACGGTGTTCGCCCCTTGAATGAACACCCGCGACACGGACGTCGTGATAAAACCCAACGCTCCATAGGGAGCGTCTCACGGATAAGAGTTATGGTAATCAATACTAATATATCGGCCCAGAGCAGCGCCCGCTTGCTCTCTCAATCGTCACAGCTCCTCAACAAATCCCTTTCACGTCTTTCCTCCGGCTCGAAGATAGTTTCGCCCGACGATGACGTGGCCGGACAAGCGGTTTCAACCCGTTTCGAAGCCCAGATCAGCCGCCTCGGTGCGGCTTCCAGCAATATCGCCAACGCGATCTCCCTGAGCCAGACTCAGGATGGCTTCCTCAAAAAGGTCGGCGATGCCTTGAATCGCATGAGCGAACTTTCCATCCTCTCGCAGGACGTCACCAAGACGAACAACGACCGGAGCCTCTATAACCTGGAGTTCTCCACCCTGGCGTCTTATGTGTCGGACCTGTCCAGCAAGGATTATAACGGCGTGAGCCTCTTTAATGGTTCTCCGCTGGCCGTCACGGTGGACAGCGAAGGCAACACGTTCAACATGAACGGCGTCAATCTGGCTGATCCGCTCTACAACTCAGTCACCAGCGGAGCCAATGTCTCCACCACCACGGCGGCCGCTGCCGCCTTGACCGCTGTGAAAGCGGCCATCACAAAGCTGTCCACTGACCGTGCCGGTATCGGCGCCAATGTGTCGCGTTTGACCTCGACCAGCGACCAGTTGGGAGTTCTCAAGGACAATCTAACGGCCGCCAACAGTCTCATCACCGATGTAGACGTGGCCGAGGAAAGCACGCAATACGCGCGCTATAACATCCTGGTCCAGGCCGGCACAGCCATGTTGGCGCAAGCCAACGCGCAACCGCAAAGCGTCCTGCGCTTGTTGCAGCAATAAGTTTGGTTAGGCAGGTGGGCACGCCCGGGCGGCCATAAGGTCGCCCGGGCATCTCCGAAAGGAAAAAATCCCCACCGCCAGGCCAGAACTCGAAAAATAAAAACCACATTGAAATCGCACCAGGAAATAAAACCGCTCATCAATATGAAGCCACGCAAAAACAAGTCAGCCAAGCCCTGCGCCAGTTTTCGTCCTGCCCCCGTTAAGAGGAAGACAACGACAACCGCGCGCAACGCAGTGAAGCACGACGATTCCTGTCCTGTCCTGCCGCCGGGCCTGCTGCACCACGCGTTCCACGCGAAGATTGCGTTCCTGGGAGCACATCGCTTTTCGTCGCTCAAGTTTCGGAAATAACCGCCTAACAAGAGCTTAAGAAAAACCGGCCGCCGATGGCCATAAACGATCGGCAGGGGAAAAACAGGTGGGACGCCCCAAACCAAAGAACCGCCAACTCGGCAAGGATGCCGTGTAACAAAATAAACCCTCGCAAGAGGGTGACTCATGGAAGGAGTCAGTAGTTATGGTCATTAATACTAACATATCGGCCCAGAGCAGCGCCCGGCAGCTCTCGGAATCAAGCGCATTACTCAACAAATCCCTCGCCCGCCTCTCATCCGGCCAGAAGATCGTTTCTCCGGAAGACGACGTCGCGGGATCGGCTGTGTCGATGCGTTTCTCGGCTCAAATCAATCGTATCAGCGCTGCTTCAAGCAACATTGATAACGCGACCTCATTCAGCCAGACGCAGGACGGTTTCCTGCAAAAGGTTGGCAGCGCGTTGGATCGTATGAGCGAACTGTCCGTCCTCTCTCAGGACGTGACCAAATCAAACAGCGATCGCGCACTGTACCAGAAGGAGTTCTCCACGCTGGGTTCGTACGTCACGGACCTCGCCACGAAGGACTTCAACGGTGTCAGCCTGTTCAGCACGGCCCAGCCCGGTGTCACAACCGATAGCGATGGCAAAACGTTCAACCTCACGAACGCGAACCTCGGTGCCACTGTGTACAGCACAGCCACCAGCGGCGACATCAGCACCACTACTGGCGCTGTGTCCGCCTTGACCGCAGTGAAAGCGGCCATCTCCCAACTCGCGACCGATCGTGCCTCGATAGGCGCGAACGTGTCCCGTTTGAAAATGTATAGCACGACACTCGGTGTGTTGAGTGACAACTTGACTGCCGCCAACAGCGCCATCACGGATGTCGATGTGGCGCAGGAAAGCACGCAGTTTGCCAAGTACAACATTCTCGTCCAGGCTGGCACGGCAATGTTGGCCCAGGCAAACTCCAGCCCGCAATCCGTCCTGCGTCTGCTCCAATAAGAGCAGCCGGTAACGGAAAATTGAGAGTATAGCCCGGACGGCGCAGAAGCGCCGTCCGGGAAACTCCAAAAAGAAAAACCCACCCGCCACCAGGTAACCAGACAAACGATTTGGTAATGCAAAAAAGACCGTGGCCCGCACTAGAACGACAATCCACAAACAATATGAAATCACGCCAAAACAGGCCAGCCATCCCATGTGACAGTTTCCGTCGCGCCCCCCTCCAAAGACAGGCGACCTCTTTCCGGGCCAGGCAGCGTGATGATTCAGATGCCCAGCCGCCGCCGCGTCTGCAACCTCTAGCGCTTATCGCTGAGCGGGTTGCATTCCTCGGTCCACAACGTTTTTCGTCACTAAAGTTCCGGCATTAAACACCGATACAAAGGGGACGGAATACAGGCTGCCGATGGCCTTAAACGATCGGCAGGGGACACAACAGGTGGGACGCCCCTGGCAAAAGAACCACCTCGCGGCAGGGATGCCGTGTAACAAAAAGCCCTCGCAAGAGGGTGACTCATGGAAGGAGTCAGCAGTATGGTCATTAACACTAACATATCGGCCCAGAGCAGCGCCCGGCAGCTCTCGGAATCAAGCGCATTACTCAACAAATCCCTCGCCCGCCTCTCATCCGGCCAGAAGATCGTTTCTCCGGAAGACGACGTCGCGGGATCGGCTGTGTCGATGCGTTTCTCGGCTCAAATCAATCGTATCAGCGCTGCTTCAAGCAACGTTGATAACGCGACCTCATTCAGCCAGACACAGGACGGTTTCCTGCAAAAGGTTGGTAGCGCGTTGGATCGTATGAGCGAACTGTCCGTCCTCTCTCAGGACGTGACCAAATCAAACAGCGATCGCGCACTGTACCAGAAGGAGTTCTCCACGTTGGGTTCGTATATCTCGGACCTGGCCACGAAGGACTTCAACGGTGTCAGCCTGTTCAGCACGGCCACCAACGCAGTCACGACTGACAGCGATGGCAAAACGTTCAACCTCTCGAACGCGAACCTCGGTGCCACCGTGTATAGCACAGCCACCAGCGGCGACGTCAGCACCACTACTGGCGCTGTAACGGCGTTGACCTCGGTGAAAGCGGCCATTGCGCAACTCGCGACTGATCGTGCCTCTGTGGGCGCGAACGTGTCACGTTTGAAAATGTATAGTGATACCCTCGGCGTGTTGAGTGACAACTTGACTGCCGCCAATAGCGCCATCACGGATGTCGATGTGGCGCAGGAAAGCACGCAATTTGCCAAGTACAACATTCTCGTCCAGGCAGGCACGGCGATGTTGGCCCAGGCAAACGCCAGTCCGCAATCCGCCCTCCGTCTGCTCCAGTAAGAGCAGCCGGTAACGGATAACGGATAAGTATGGCCCGGACGGTGCGCAAGCATCGTCCGGGTTTTAGTTTTTAGAAGGCCCGATAAAAACGGGCGGCCATCAGGAAGTCCGCCCGCCCTTGAACTCAAACAACGAGGTCACCGATGAATTCGTGTTGATGCGTTTAATGGCCTCGCCCAGCAGATTCGCCACGGACAAGGTCGTTATCTTCACCCCGTCGATCGGCGGACGCTGCACGGTGTCCGTCGTGATCAATTCATCGATGCTCGATTTGCGCAATCGTTCGATGCCCTGTTCGTTCAAGATAGCGTGTGACACACAGGCCAAAATCGTTTTCGCGCCCTTCTTCTTCAACAACGCCGCGGCCGAGGTCAGCGTGCCCGCCGTCTCTGTCAGGTCATCCACCATCAAAACATTCTTGCCCTTGATATCGCCGATGACCGCCATGCTCTCCACCTCGGTCGCGCTCTTGCGCCGTTTCGCCACGATGGCGAGGCTTGCGTCCAACGTCTGCGAATAGGCGTGCGCCATCTTCAACCCGCCCACGTCCGGGCTGACCACCACCAGGTCGGTCAGTTTTTTCCGCCGCAAATATTCATACATCACCGGCGCGGCGTAAAGATGGTCCACGGGAATATCAAAGAAGCCCTGGATCTGCTGCGCGTGGAGATCCATCGCCAGGATGCGATTGGCCCCGGCGGCCACCAACAAATTCGCCACCAGCTTGGCGGTGATGGGCACCCGCGGCTGGTCCTTGCGGTCCTGCCGCGCATAACCGTAGAACGGCAACACGGCGGTGATGCGATGCGCACTCGCCCGCCGCAACGCATCCATCATGATGAACAATTCCATCAGGTTATGGTTCGTGGGCGGCGAGGTCGGCTGCACCAAAAACACATCTTCACCCCGCACGTTTTCCTCAATCTTTACGAACGTCTCCCCGTCCGGGAAGGAGGTGATGGAGATTTTGCCCAGTTCCATGCCGATGGATTGGCAGATAGCCCGTGCGAGGGGTTGATTCGCTGTACCGCTGAAGATTTTCACAATATAGTATCCGACAAAAAACCGCCGTTAATTCGGCGGCAGAAAAAGCGGAACGACTTTATCAGCCGACCCGTTCCACGCAAGGTGAAATTCCACTGCCGTGTCCGTTGTCTTGTCTTCTCCATCTGCCTTTCAAAGAAGTTGGATTAATTTAAGCACACGTCCACATTAGCTTGACGCCCTGTGAATAACTTTGCGGAAAAAACCACCCAGGAGGAATTTTCCGCTCACACGCTTGTCCGGTTATGGCGTTGCGGCAGCCGCTGTTCCTGGTTCCACTGCTTCGTGCGCCGATGTGGTCTTTGTGGATGTCAACCCGGATGCCACCGGCATCTCCACCAGCAATGCCGTGCTCTTGAGTTTTAGCCTGACCGGCGTTGTCGCCACCGATGGCTCGCATGTCGTCCAGGTTTTAAACCTGCCATTTCCCTGGTAAAAGGCAGGTTTTTTTCGTTTTTTTACTGTCTGACAGGGTTGCCTTTTTTGTGAATAACTCCTTTACAAAATGTGAATAACTCCCTATAAGAATGCCCATGAGGAATGCATCCGTGAAACGTATCTCTGGCTATGGCGTAGCGGTGGCGGCCGTGCTCAGTTCAACTTCGTCCAAAGGCAGCGTGGTTTTCTTTGATGTGAATCCCGACGCCACCGGCTCAAATAGCGCCAATGGCTCAGTGCTGCTGAGCTTCAGCCTGACGGGTGTCGTGGCCACGGACGGCTCCCATGTCGTCAACGAACAATTTAACGCGACGCACACGTATGGCGCCGCCACCTCGACGTTTCCAACATCCAGCAAACTGACATTTCATGCCAACGGTACGGCGGCTTTCAATCCTTATCCGCTCGCGTACGGCACTACCATCGGCCCTGGCCAATCCATAGACCCAACCGCTACGGGAAGCAACCTCACCGGTTTTTTTGAAACACCCAAGGGCCACTGGTCAAACGGGCAGGAAGCCTACCTGGCTTTGAAATTTGATAACAGCGGCACGCCGAATTACGGCTGGGCGGACATCACCGTCAACAGCCCCGCCAGCATCACCCTGCATAGTTTTGCCTATGATGACGCCGGGAACCCCGTGGCCGCGGGCAGCATCAACCCTGTGCCGGAACCAACGCAGATCGCCTTGTTCGCTTTAGGCGCTACCGGCCTCGTTGCTTACCGCCGCCGCAAACAAGCGATAGTCGCCGCCAAATAGGCGCATCCTTTTCAATTATAAAAACGCCTATGAGGAATACATCCGTGAAAAGAATCTCCGGTTACGGTGTCGCGGTGGCAACCGTGCTCAGTTCAATTTCGTCCAAAGCCGATGTTGTTTTTGTGGACGTCAATCCGGATGCCACCGGCTCTAATATCGCCAATGCTTCCGTCCTCCTCAGCTTCAGCCTGACGGGTGTGGTGGCCACCGACGGGTCGCACGTCAGCGGCGAACAATTTTCTGCCACCCACAGTTTTACTGCCGGCAGCAATCCTTCTTCGAAACTACGCTTCCACGGCAATGGGACTACCACCTTGTACGGCGCCCCGCTTGCTTATGGTACCCTGATTGGCCCTGATCAAACCGCCAATCCTGTCGCCGGATCCGCCGTTCTCACCGGCTTTTTCATAGGACCCAAAGGAACTTGGACCGCTGGCCAGGAAGCATATATCGGTCTAAAATTTGATAATGGCGGAACACCCAACTTCGGCTGGGCGGATATCACCACCGTTAGCCCTGCGGACATCACCCTGCACAGCTTTGCCTACGACAACACCGGCGCCGACATCGCCGCTGGCATCGTTCCCGAACCCTCGCAAATCGCTTTGTTTGCTTTAGGCGCCGCCGGCCTCGTGGCTTACCGCCGGCGAAAGACCGCAATCGCCGCAAAATAATTCGCATCACTTTTTGACAAACATGTCTCGCCAGAAATGGCCAGACATGTTTTTTTATTTCAAAAGTTGTTTCACTCACCGATGAACCCACCCGCACCCAAAATCCTCCTCATCGGTTGGGACGCCGCTGATTGGCAGATCATCAAGCCGCTGCTGGATTCGGGCCGCATGCCGAATCTCGAAAAAATGATCGAGCAAGGCGTCATGGGCAACCTCTCCACCCTGCGTCCCATTCTGTCGCCGATGCTCTGGAACAGCATCGCCACGGGCGTGCGCCCGGAAAAGCACGGCATCCTTGGCTTTACCCACGTTGACCCCACAACCAAAAAGGTCCGTCCCTATCACAGTAATTCCAGAAAAGTAAAAGCCCTCTGGAACATCCTTTCACAGGAAGGCCGCCGCTGCCACGTCGTCAACTGGCTGGCCAGTCATCCCGCCGAAAAAGTCAATGGCGTGACGGTTTCTGAAAGTTTCATCCGGCACCTGCATGCCAGCCCCGCCAATGCCCCCCTGCCCGCTGGCGGCGTGAATCCCGATCATCTGGCCGCCTCGCTGGCGGGGTTCCGTGTCCGTCCCGAGGATATTGATTCCACCACCATGAGGCTGTTCGTTCCCCGCCTCGCGGAAATAGACCAGGCCAAAGACCACAATCTCGAAGTCCTGGCCAAACAACTCGCGGACTGTTTTACCACCCATGCCGTCATCACCCATCTGCTCGAAACGGAACCATGGGATTTCGCCGCCGTCTATTTTACCGCCATCGACCACATTTGCCACGCCTTCATGAAATATCGCGCGCCGCGGCTGCCGGCCATCAGCGAGCGCGAATTCGAATTTTACAAAGATGTCGTGGACCACACCTACCAGTTGCACGACCTGCTCCTCGGCCGCCAGTTGGAACTCGCCGGAGAAGATTGTACTGTCATTATCTGCTCCGACCACGGTTACCAGACCGATTCCCCGCATCGCGGCTCCTCGATCAACACGCCCCTCGGCCCCACGCACGACCATCGCCCCACCGGCATCTTCGTCATGCGCGGACCGAATGTTCGCAAGGATGAACTCATCCACGGCGCCGGCCTGCTCGATATTGCCCCCACCATTTTGACCGTGGCCGGGCTCCCCATCAGCGATGACATGGGCGGGCGTCCGCTGCTGGAAGCCTTCACAACTATTCCGCCAGTCAAAAAAATTCCCTCCTGGGAATCCGTTCCCGGCCCCGAATGGCGTGTGCCGGATGTCGCCGATTCCTCCGACAGCAAGCTCATCGAGCAATTCGTTGCGCTGGGTTACGTTCAGCCGCAGGCCGGCAGCCAGGAATTTTACGCCCGGACCGTCCAGGCCGAAACCGATTGGACGCTCGCCGGCAGCCTCATCTATTCCGGCCAATTTTCCGTCGCCCTGCCCATCCTGGAAAAGATCTACGACGAATTCCCGCTGCGTTTCGATTTCGGCTGCATGTTGGGCGAATGTTACCTGCGCCTGCGGCTCTTTGATGAAGCCCGCCAGATCATCGTCCCGTTGGCCGAAAGTTTTCCCGGCCGGCCCATGGCCCGGATTCTCCTGGGCGCGCTGGAGTCGGAATCCGGCAACGTGAAGGCCGGCCTCGATCATTTTCTCCAGGCCGAAAAACTCGGCGGCGCTTCGCCCGACCTCTTCGTCCGCCTGGGCCGCCTCTACTTCCGCCTCGGGCAAGTAGAGGCTGGCCTCGCCGTCTTCGAAAAATCACTCGCGCTCGATCCCGATAACGCCCTCGGGCATGCCGGGCGCGCGCGCTGCCTCTTGCGGCTGAAACGATTCGAAGATGCTGCCGAAGCCGCGCTGGACGCCGTCGGCCTGGAATTCAGCCTCGCCGAAGCTCATCTGACCCTTGGCCTGGCCCTCGTCCGGCTGGGCCAATTTGAGAAGGCCATCGGCGCGTTGGAGACATGTGTCCGTTTCAACCCACTTCGCCTCGCCGCCCATCGCTTTCTTATCTCGCTCTACGAAAAAATTGGCGGTCACGACGACCACATTCGCGCGCACCAAAAACAGATCCGTCTCTGCATGGAGACCGTATCCCGCCGACGCCTGCAGGTGGACCAGCTCCGCGAAGAAACCCGTTCACGCGCCCAACAACGCGACGAAGCGCGCCCCACCACCATCGTCACACCCAAACCCCGCGTATCGCGACCCGCCGCCAAAAAATCGGCCGGGCAGGAATATCTTATCGTCTCCGGCCTGCCCCGCTCCGGCACCTCGCTCATGATGCAGATGCTCCATCGCGGCGGCTTTCCCGTCATGCGCGATGACCAGCGCACCCCGGACATCGACAACCCCGAAGGTTATTTTGAATGGGAAGAGATCAAGCAGTTGCCCGCCAACCACGCGATCATCGAGAAATGTGAAGGCCGTGCGGTTAAGATTGTTTCGCCCCTGCTCATTCATCTGCCGCGCAACGCCCGTTATAAAGTGATCTTCATGGATCGCCCGGTGGAGGAAGTTGCCATTTCCCAGGGCAAAATGCGCAATCGCCTCTCCGGCAAGGCCTTGACCGTAATAGAAACCGCCGAAATGGAGCGTCTCCTGCGTGAACATCGCGCCCAGGTGCTCGCCGGCCTGCGCGCTGCGACGCAGGTTTCCCTGCTCACCCTCGATTATCGCGAATTGGTTTCCGCCCCGGAACGCGCCGCCGAACGGGTGGCCGATTTCGTTGGCCGCGAACGGCTGCCGCACTGGCAATCCATGGCCGCCGTCGTCAAACCAGAACTCTATCGCAACCGTTCCACGCCGGAAAAACCGTCCGCATGAACTCAGATATTCAAGTACGCCTGGCGCGCCCGGGGGACATTCCCCGCGTGGTCCGCTTGCTGCCCGGCATCACCCGGCGCCCGTCGCAGACCCAGATTTACATCGTTGAAAAAGCCGGTGAATTCATCGGCTGCGGCTCGCTCCTCTTCAATTCAGCGACCGATAGCGCATTCAGTTGCAATTTTATTACGCCGGAAAACAAATCCGCCGGGTTCACCGCGCTTTTTGCTGCCTTGCTGGCCGAAGCCGAACACCAGCAGATGAAAACGCTCATGGCCCATTTCGGCGTCGCAGAGGATGGCCCCGACAGCGCGCTTCTAAAATCCCTTGGTTGCCGCGAGCACATCGCCTTCACGTATTACGAGACCGACCTCGCGCGCGGCGAAGCCCTGTTCGAGCGTTCTCTCAGCCGACTGCAAAAATACAAAAAAATTCCGCCCGACGTGCGGGTGATTCCACTGGAACAAGCACCCGCCCTGCCCGTGCAAGCCTTATGGCGCGAGTCCATCGGCGTGGGCAACGACCCGCTCATGCTGCAATTTGAGCAACAAAAGTTTTCCCCGCAACATTCCATGGTCGCCCTCGATGGCCCACGCGTGGTCGGAGCCATCGCAATAAACACCTCCGGCGAAATCCCTTCCGCTCCCTACATGGCGGTGGAAACGACCTATCGCGGTCGCTGGCCATATCCGCTGCTCATGCGCGAAGCCCATGCCAGCCTGCGGCGGTCGGGATATTCCCGCGTCCGCTTCAAGACCAATCCCCAGCACCATCCCGGCCTCAAAAACTTCGCCGAAAAAGTGGACGGGAAACCCTGCGGCCGCGAAATCTTCTATATTTTTGAGCTGTGAGCTTATGTTGCACGCCCTTCCACGCACGTTCACGGAAACCGCCTCACATGTGTGCTGCCCGCCGAAGACGAAAAAACCTAGCGCCTGCAACAGATTCTCGTGGACCCGGATGCTGCTAATGATCGGGTAGCGGAGTTTGAGGTGGTTTTTGTGGAATCGCGGAAGGCGGAGGAACCGGTGATGAGGTTGAGGAGGGTTGGGATGTTGGGGTAATGACCTTTTATTTGGATTAACGCGAAATTCTTTGACTTATCGGGACAAGAAGTTCAAAAATCGGCTAATCGGCAAAGACCCTATGAAGACCCCGCTGCACATCGCGGCTACCGCCCTGCTTTTTAGCTTAACAGGTGTCTATGCAATCCAGATCCCTGTTTATCAGTTTTCCGGTTCAGATACGCAAATCACTTTTGAGACGGGGTCTACGGGCCTTCCTAGTGTCAGTGGCGCTCATCTGTCGGGAGGCGATGCAACTTTTAAATTCAACAACATTAAGTGCTTCGGCAATCAGTATTTCGGCAATTTCAATGGCTCATCATATCTTGACATCACATTCGACCAACCACAGCAGGCCGTTGGAGCATATATTGTTGATGTGTCATCGTTTGATAGCGTCGTAGGCGTGATTGAGGTCGTGTATGATAAAAGTAATAATATTATCGAAACCCAATCCTCTTTGTATCCCCCCTCCAGTTCTCCTCAGCCAGCCTTTATAGGAATCGGAGAACCCACGGCTCAAATATATCGCGTGGAGTGGCAATATATTGGAAGCGGTTATTTCGGCGTGGACAACGTAGCCTTTGGAGATGCAACAGGTTTGAGTCAAATGCCCAATATACCTATTGGGCTTACAGCTTCACCTCAGGGAATCCAAATACGGTTGAACTGGTTCAGTTCGGACAGGGCGACTGGTTATAACGTAAAAAGGTCAACGACAAGCAATGGATCCTACACAATCATTGGCAGCAGTGTAACCGGAACCAATTATACGGACACCACAGTTACAAATGGCGGGACGTACTATTACGCAGTCACGGCAGTAAATGCATACGGCGAGAGCTCTGTCTCACATCAAGCTACCGCATTTGTTGTAGATCATTTTTCATTCTCTCCAGTCGCGTCGCCACAAACCTCTTCAGTCCCTTTCAGCGTGACGATATTCGCTTGCGATTCGAACGGCGTTGTCCTGACAAATTTCACCGGTGCGGCTATGCTGAGCGCCGCCGGAGACCAAAACAACTCTTCATTGACACCGGGCAGCACAACCTCATTCGCGAATGGGCAATGGACTGGAATGGTTACAATTGCGCCTTCATTACCAGATACCGGCATGCGTCTCTTCGCAAATTCCAATAGCGTCACCGGGATGAGCGGATATTTCGACGTTTTGCCACCATTGATTCAATTGTTCAACCTTACTGCCGCAGATTTGGTCTATGATCGATTTGCGCAGCGCATTTACGCAAGTGTGCCCGCCAGTGCGCCGGTCTTCTCAAATAGTCTGGTGGTAATAGATCCAATCTTGGGGCGTGTTGAAACGACATTTTATCTGGGTGACGATCCGTCAAAAATGGCCCTATCAAGCGACGGACATTATTTATATATCGGATTCAACGGCACGAATGTCTTTCGCCGGTTTAATTTAACGTCACACTTGGTAGATGTTGAAGGTTACTTGGGATTCGACAGTTATTACACCTGGCTGGCTTATAACGTTGTTCACCTGACTACGATACCAGGCAAACCAAATTCTGTGGCAGTGGTAAAACTCGCCTATGGATATGATACGCAGCTTCAAATTTTTGACGACGCTGTCCCTCGGACAAATCTTCTTGCCGGCGTGTTGTGGGATCATCAAGGTACTGCTACCGCAGCATCTAGCGCGCACCTCTATTCCGGCGCGCCTTTCACCCGTCTAAATTTAGATTCTTCCGGCGTGGTCTCTTACGATAATCCATCAGCCCCTCTCGGAGGGAATGAAGATATGAAATATCAGAACGGCTTGATATTTACTGCGAGCGGTAAAATATTTAATCCAGAGACTTTAACGGTTCAAGGCAGCCTCACCAATTGCTCAGTTGTGGAACCTGATGTCGTAGCAGGGTCAATATTTGCAATGGGATCACATCCTGTTTTTGCTCAACCCGATGCGTGGACGCTCTATGCTTGGAATTGCACGAATCTGCAGATGGTTGCGAGCCTGCCAGTGCCAAACGTCCTCGGTTCACCTCTCAATCTGCTCCGGTGGGGAAAAAATGGGCTCGCATTTTGCACCTCCCAGAATCAAGTATATCTATTACGAACCCCACTGGTTCCTTATGTCTCACCTGTCTTTAACATTGGAAAGTGGCAATCATCTGGATCGTTTCAATTGAACTTTGTCGGAGATCCGTATTGTTCCTACAGTGTATGGGCATCAACAAATCTTGTGAACTGGACCTTGCTTGGCACGGCCAACCCAGTAACCAATGGCACTTTTCAGTTTGTTGACCCCGCTCAGATGGATTTGCCGCATCGTTTCTATCGAGCGGGTTCAGCCCACTAATTATATTAGCCAACCTTTGAACGCGTGAACGGGTCGGTTCCTAGCATTGTAGTATTCATGCATCAGGGCTCAATTGGTTTGGCGTTCGTGCCAGTATAACAGGTGGTTGACGGAGGTCCAATGCCCCATCTGCAGCCGGTCGGCTATCCATTTGATAGTCATGGCCGTTTCGGCAAATGACACCCGGATAATGGCCTTGCCTCGATTCCTTTTAGCCTTTGCGAACGGCAGGGGGGATTCATTATCTTCTTCTGCGGTTTGAAATAATCTGCTGGTTATGCGATTGATTATCGTTTTTTTCTCAATACTTGCGTGTGGATTTGCGGCCAGGGGAATGCTCCTCTCTGACCCTCAATTCCCCACCCTCCTTCAGCAGTATGAGAAGGATCCTGATAGCGTACAGGACCGCCTCGACCTAATGGTTCTCTCCCAATATTATTTTTTGCACAAGCAGTTCAACACCGCTGAAACTATCGGCAGGCGTGTTCTAAAAATAAATCCGCAAGACCCAAAAAGTTATCAGCTCATGGGCATTTTCTTCGCCGCCGAACACCGTTATGACAACGCCGCCCAGAATTTCCAAAAGCAATTCGACTTGGGCGACCCCGAAGGTTTGCATTGGATCTATTACACCTGGCATTCGGCCACCAATTGGGCCGCCATCGCCCCGCTCATCCCGCAAATGTTACAGAACAAGGATAAGATGCCCCAGATAATCGACGACCTGGTCGAATACGCCCTCCATCAAAAGCCCCCCGACCAAAAGCTCTTTTTCCACGCCATTGATGGCCTGACCGATGAACAACTGACGGCGACGCATCGCGACTATATCCATTATTATACTTACGGCCTTGCCTTGTTTGGCCAAAAGGACCGCGCTCAATCAATCCAGGCTTTAGCCGAAAAAAGTATTGAATTAGAAGAATTTAAAAAAATCGAAACCGCCATGACATTCAACCACAGTCAGGCTGTGGCAGCTATGAATCGGTTTGAAAGCACTCCCATGAATGGCCAGCCGATAAACCTCTCCATTCCCACTCTCCTCGCCATCGCCACCGTCTATTTCAATGAAAAACAATACGACAAGGCCCGCGCCCTCTTCGGTAAAATCTACCCGGCGCGTTCAAACGATGTTTTCGCAGTGGTCGGCGTAGCCAAGTGTGACCTGGTATTTTCCAACTTTGACGCGGCTATCACCGAATACCGTCACGCGTGGGCTCTCGGGGCGCGCGATATTCTAAGGCCCATGGCCGTTGCCTATCTCGCCTCCACCAACGATCTTCGGCAAATGAGCGACCTCATCCCCTTGTTGTTGAAAGATAAATCCCAATACCGCGATATCCTCCTCGCCTATACTGTCAAAGTTCAACCATTCGATAAAAATCTGTTTGTGGAAACGGTTGATGCCATTTCTGATGAAGAATTATTAGAGAACAAGTCCGTCGCCTCTCTGGCCATAATGGGGTTCGACCAACTTGGCCAAAAAGACCATGCCGAACGCCTCAGAAATAAACTTCAGGCAAGCCCGAAATAGAATGGAAAGCTCGCCCGCATGGGTGACCGTTTTGGGAGGTGGGTAATGAATTATTTTGAGCGCGTTTTTGGAGAGTTTATGATGTGTTCGGCGTATCTGGTTTGGGTGCAACTGTTTAGACCTTGAAAAATGGTTAAAAAAATCTGCCTGACTTCGCGACGGTCGCGATTACAAGACCCGGAAGGTGTGATAAAAATGAGTCTGGTTAGGGGCCGAGTCCCGCAGGGCGGGGAGCGACCCGCCTTTGCTGCGCGATGGCGCAAGTAAAGGGCTGTTCTTTGAAATGGGTAGTCAGGGTTACATGGGAAAGGGGCTCGTCTCCCGCTGCCGGGATCGCCCCACCGCATCTCAAGCCAAAATCGAGGTGCTTTCTGTTTTGAGATGCGGGATGGGGCGGCGGGATTAGAAAAAATGGGGAAATAATCGAAAATCGGCGCTTGGAACCGGATCGCGGCCAAGCTCAAGTTTAGGTAAATTTAGCCAAATTTAGGTGTTTTTTTTATTCGGGAGGCGGGAGATGTAAAGGGACTCGGCGATAAGTAAAGCTGAAGATGAGGGCGTGAAATGGGCTGGAAAGGATGATGAAATAACGAAAAGAACAGGAAGAACAGAAAGAACACCGAGAGCTTTCGGGGTAATTGTGAAAAAATATGAAAAAAATTCGGTTCAAAGAGCCGCGATGCGCTGAACCGTTTTCTTGACGGTCTCCTCCGCTTGACCTAATCTTCGCGGCTCGCTGAACGCGGAAATTTCATTTCCCGCCAGGATTTCGGCGAGAATAAATTGAAAGGTTTTTACTTGTGAATGTGACGGTTGAGAATTTGGCCCCCTGCAAAAAGCTCGTGCGCGTGGAAGTGGACGTCAAAGATGTTGATGCCGCGTTCGACACCATCACCAAGGATTTTCAAAAGCAGGTGTCGTTGCCCGGCTTTCGCCCCGGCAAAGCCCCGCGCGACATGGTCATCCGCAAATACGAGTCCGACATCAACGCGGAGGTCAAACGCAAGCTGATCGGCGATTCCTATCGCCAGGCCTTGACCGATCAAAAGCTCCAGGTGGTCAGCGCGCCGGATGTGGAAGAGATCCAGTTTGGCCGCGGGCAATCGCTGCAGTTCGCCGTCACGGTGGAGACCGCTCCGGAATTTGAACTGCCGGAATACAAAGGCATCCCCGTCAAACGCGAAGACCGCACTGTTTCTGAAGAAGACGTGGAGCGCGCCCTGGAATTGTTGCGCGGCCAGCAGGCCAAATTTGAGACCGTTTCCCGCGTGGTCCAGAATGACGATGTCGCCGTGGTCAATTACACCGGCACTTCCGATGGCAAACCTCTCACCGAGGTAGCCCCCACTGCCAAAGGCCTGACCGAAAAACAAAATTTCTGGGTTGAGATCAAACCAGATTCCTTCATTCCCGGCTTCTCTGAACAACTCGTCGGCGCCAAAGCCGGTGAGAAACGCACCGTCACCGTGGATTTCCCGGCGGATTTCGTCAGCAAAGAATTGTCCGGCAAAAAAGGCGTGTACGAGGTGGAGATCGTTGAAGTGAAGGAACGCATTGTTCCCGCATTGGACGATGCCTTCGCCAAAGGTTATGGCGCGGAAAATATGGAAGCGTTGCGCGCCGGTGTCCGCAAAGACCTCGAGAACGAATTGAAGCACAAGGTTGAGCGCGACGTCCGCACCCAGCTGATCCGCTCCCTGCTCGACCGTGTGAATTTTGACCTGCCGGAGAGCGCCGTCGCCGCGGAAACGCGCAATGTCGTCTATGACCTGGTCCGCGAAAACCAGAAGCGCGGCATCTCCCGCGACATAATCGAGAAGGACAAAGATGCCATTTACACCGCCGCTGCCCGCAGCGCGCAGGAAAAAGTGAAAGTCGCCTTTCTCCTCAACAAGATCGCGCAGAAGGAAGAGATCAAGGTCTCCCAGGAAGAAGTCGTCCGCCGCGTGCAAACGATGGCAGCGATGTACCAGATTCCCGCGGATAAATTCATCAAAGACCTCCAGAAACGCGATGGCGTGGGCGAGATCTACGACCAGCTCACCAACGAAAAAGTCTTGGAATTGCTCCAAAACAACGCCCGGGTCGAGACTGTCCCGGTCGCAACAGCCAAATAATCTGCTACGCCTGCGCGGACCCGTAACCGCTAGAAGCCGTTGAACCTGACGCTTTTTTGCGGTCGTCGGGCTTCCACAAAAGCTGCACGTAACAACTGTATTACACTCGGCTGTTGTCAAATGCCGCCCGGCTAGACAGAATGCGCCGGGTTGTATCAATGAAACCATTTTCCAAAAGCTGGATATTAGATTGGCTCGGAGGTTTGGGACGAATCGGTATTCTGGTCGAGGAGGCTTTCGGCTCGCTCTTCCGGCGCACGGTCGAATGGCGCGATTTCTTTTATCAGCTCTACTTCGTCGGAGTTAAGTCACAATCCGTGGTGCTCGTCACCGGCGCTTTCACCGGCATGGTTCTCTGCGCCCAAACGTTTTTCCAGTTCCATAAAGTCAAGATGGACACCGCCACGCTCGCGGTCGTGAGCGTCTCGATGTGCAGCGAACTTGGGCCGGTGTTGACCGGCTTGATGGTGGCGGGGCGCGTCGGCGCGGCGTTCGCCGCCGAGATCGGGACGATGCGCGTGACGGAGCAGATCGATGCATTGCGGACGCTGGCGACGCATCCGGTGGATTACCTGGTGATGCCGCGATTGCTGGCCGGTTTCATCGCATTGCCTTTGCTTACGGCGGAGTCCATCACCGTCGGCATTTTAGCCGGGTATGGCGTGGGCGTTTATTTGCTGGGTATCGACCCCGCCTATTGCTGGAGTAACATGATCCATTTCACGCATGACGTTGATGTGTGCATCGGCTTGATCAAGGCGTTCATCTACGGCGGACTCGTCGCGCTCATCGGCTGTTACAAAGGCATGACTTGCGGCGAAGGTGCGGAGGGCGTGGGACGCGCGACCACGGAAGCCGTCGTTTATTCCTCCATCGCCATCTTGATAACCAACTTTTTCCTCACGTTGTTCCTCACTCAACTTTTCAAACCATGATCGAAGTTCGCGACCTGAAAAAAAACTTCGGCACGCAGAAAGTCCTCGATGGCGTGAATCTTCGCATCGAGTCGGGTGAGTCCGTTGTCATCATCGGCCGCAGCGGCGGGGGCAAGAGCGTGTTGCTCAAGCAGCTCATCGGCCTCAACAAGCCGGACTCCGGCGAGGTGCTCATCGATGGCCAGGACATCGTCCCGATGAATGAGCGGCAGTTGCTGGAAGTGCGCCGTAAGTTCGGCATGTTGTTCCAGGGCGCCGCGCTCTTCGATTCCATGACCGTGGCACAAAATGTGGCGTTTCCCCTGCGCCGAGACCGCTCCCTCACCGCGAAGGACATTGCCGGTAAAGTGGCCGAGGCGCTCGATGTCGTGGAACTGCCCGGCACGGAAAACAAAAAGCCTTCTGAATTGTCCGGCGGCATGAAAAAGCGCGTCGGCCTCGCCCGCGCCATCATCTATGAACCGCAGATCGTGTTATACGACGAACCCACCACCGGCCTGGATCCGGTCGTGTCGGACAGCATCGACAAACTCATCATCCGGGTGCGCGATCACCTGAAGGTGACCAGCGTGGTGGTCACGCACGACATGCGCAGCGCGCGGCGGGTGGGCCAGCGCATTTTGTATTTGCTCGATAAGAAAATTTACGTCTCGGGCACACCTGAGGAGATTTTTGCATCGACTGATCCAAAGGTGAGAAAATTTATCGACGGTGTCGCTGATCCCAAAGAACATCATACCTTTTAAATATGGACAAAAAACATTTAGCAGAAAAAGTCGGGCTGTTTGTCTTCGTGTGTCTTTCGCTGCTCGCCGCGCTTCTCATCATGTTCAGCAAAGGTGTCACCAGCTTTTCGAAGACCTATCATCTGAACCTCCACACCACGGACGCCGGCGGCATCAAAGGCGGCGCCAATGTCCTCATGGCTGGCTATCCCATCGGCGATGTGGAAAGCCTCAAGCTCGCCAACGACGGCTTTTCCGTGACCCTTGTGCTCAAGATCACCAGCCAGTTCCAGATCCGCACCAATGCGTTATTCGTCCTGGAGCAGGCCGGATTCCTCGGCGACCAGTTCGTCGCGGTTTATCCGGATGTGGATACCAACGCGCCACAGGTGGCGAACGGCGCGGATGTTTACTGCGCCCCGCCTTTCAATCTCCAGGCCACCGCGCGTGACGCGGGCGGATTGATCCAGCGCCTCGACAAGACCGTGGAGAATCTGAACGACGCGATTTCCGACGTGCGCCGCGAAGTCCTCAATCATGAAACCCTCACCAATCTGTCCCTCACGCTGGGCAACCTTCGCAAGGTATCCGAAAGCGCCCTGGACACTGTCAACAGCCTGGATGCCGTGATCGCCACTAACGCGCCACTGCTCGGCATCTCCGCCAGCAACATCGTTTCCTTCTCCGCGCAGATCAGTTCCTTCGCGAACGAGTTGAATGGAGTGCTCTCCACCAACAACGGCTCGTTGAGTATTTCCATGAACAACATTCAGGCCGCCACCGAATCTCTGAAGGGCTTTGCGGACGACCTTCATACCGGCAAAGGTTTGGTCGGCGCGCTCGTGAAGGACCAGGCCATCGCTACGGACTTCGGCACTCTCATGTCGAACCTCTCAGTCACCAGCAGCAACTTGAATCGTCACGGCATTTGGGGCATTATGTGGTCACATAAGCCGCCCGCCACCAATTCGCCGGCTGTAAAAAAATAAACTATGTCCCTGTGGGTCATCCGGATTCTGTTCCTGGCGTTAAGCTCGACAGGGGGATTCGCTATCAGCCAGGTGCGGCCGGAATTGATCGCGCACGGCTGGCTGGGTGCCATCATTGGCTTCGGCTTCGGCGGCCTGCTCATCGCTATCGACGAGATGATCAAGGGCTTTTCCCTCCGCGCTTTTTCCTCCATAACGTTCGGCCTGCTGCTTGGCATGGTCGTCGCCCTGCTCATCGACCATTCCGGTTTGTTTGAACATACCGACGACGATACCCGCTGGATGGTCCGCATCTGCATTTTTGTCGCCTTCAGCTACATCGGCATGATTCTGGCCATGCGCAGTAACAAGGAGGATTTTTCGCTCATCATTCCCTACGTCCGTTTTGCACCGCAAAATAAGCCCGAAACCCCGCTCCTCCTTGATACCAGTGTCATCATCGACGGGCGCGTCGCCGATCTGATCGACGGAAATTTCCTCGAAGGCTTGATTGTCGTACCCCGGTTTGTATTGTGGGAATTGCAGCAACTCGCCGATTCCATGGACGGCGTCAAGCGCGCGCGCGGCCGGCATGGCCTCGATATCCTCAACCGCATCCGCCAAAACACCAAAAACGAACTCAAGATTTACGACGGTGATTTTCCCGATGAAACCGGAGTGGACGCGAAGCTGGTGCGGCTCGCCCGCAATATTAAAGCCCGGCTTTTCACGACCGACCATAACCTCGCTCGCATCGCCGAATTGCAGAAAGTCACCTGCATTAACCTGACCGAGCTGGCCAAGCATCTTCGCCAGGTCATGCTTCCGGGCGAACGCATCAACTTGCGCATCGTGCGCGAAGGCAAAGATAAAGGCCAGGGCGTCGGCTTCACGCCCGATGGCACCATGGTCGTCGTCAATGGCGCGCAATCCTCCATCGGTCGCCAGGTTGAGGCCGAAATCCAAAGCTCCGTGCAGACCGGCGCGGGTGTCATTATTTTTGCCGCATTGATTTCTTCGCTGGATACGTCGACATTCAAGAAAGAATGAATCTCGTAACCGTCTTTTCGGCTTTTAATCCCGCTGAAGCGGAAGTCATCCGCTCCCGTCTGGAAGCGTCGGATTTCCACCCCGTCATCCAGCATGACAATCCCTCCACCACCTTCGGTTACGGCACCAAGGTCGGCGGAGTTCTCGTGCAAGTACCGGAAGATGAAGCTGCCGACGCCAAAGAATTTCTCAAATCCCCATCTGAACCCGCAGAATGACTGCCACTAGATTCCGGCTACTCGGGCAGCTGAAGAAAAGATTAAAGCCCGGTGAACTCACATTCAACGAAACAGTCTTGAAAGAACATGCAGGCGACAAATGGTTCGCCTCGCATTTGCCGGATGCCGTCGCCCTGCCCCGCTCCACCAAATCCGTTTCTGCCATCCTCCGTTTCGCCAACCAGCACAGGATTCCCGTCACCGCACGAGGAGCTGGTCATGGTTACGTCGGTGGCTGCGTGCCCATGCGTGGCGGCATCGCCTTGTCGCTGATGCGCATGAAACGCATCAAGGAGATCAATGCGGCCGATTTCGTCGCCGTCGTTGACCCGGGCGTTAATACCGCAGAACTCCAGGAAGCCGTCGAGACACTCGGCCTGTTCTATCCGCCTGACCCCGCCAGTCGCGCCAACAATTCCATCGCCGGCAACATCATCACCAACGCCGGTGGCCCGCGCTGCCTGAAGTACGGTGTCACCCGCGATTACGTCCTTGGACTGCAAGTCGTCCTCGCCAATGGTGATATCGTCCGCCTCGGCAGCCGCACGCACAAGAACAAGACCGGCTTCGACCTGCACCGTCTGTTCGTGGGCTCGGAAGGCTTGCTCGGCATCGTCACCGAAGCCACACTCAAACTTCTTCCGCTCCCGCCGTTCCGCGCGAACCTCGCCATCGGTTTCCGTTCCATGCGTGATGCCGTCCGCACCTTGCACGCTATCCTTGCCGCAGGTTTTTTGCCTGCCGCGCTGGAGCTGGCCGACCAATTTACACTCGCCGCCGCTTACAAACGCACCAAAAGCGAACGCCTCCGCGGTTGCCGCGCCCATCTCATCGTGGAATTGGACGGTCAAAAAAAATCCGTCCTGGGCGAAATCACCCACTTGCAGCGCATCGTCCGCCGGCACAAACCGTTGTTCATCGAGACCGGGCTCGGCGCAAGGCAATGCGAGGAAGTCTGGCAGATCCGCCGCGAATTTTCCTACGCCCTCCGCGACACCGGCCTTACGAAATTGAATGAAGATGTCGTAGTGCCTCGGGGACGTTTGGAAGATTTGTTCGCGTTCGCCGCAAGGCTGCAAAAGAAACACCGCCTGCCCGTCGCCTGCTTCGGCCATGCCGGCGATGGCAACATCCACACGAATGTCATGGTGGATTTTACCCAACCCGGCTCGAAGAAACGCAGCCGGGCCGCGCTCGATGAATTATTTCGCCAGGTCATTGCGTGGGGCGGCGCCATCACCGGCGAACACGGCGTCGGACTCGCCAAGAAACGCTGGTGGCCCCTGGCCATTTCACCGGAAGCGCGCGAGCTGCATCGCACCATCAAGCATGCGCTCGATCCTCACGGCATCCTGAATCCAGGCAAATTTGTCGGCGGTTAACAGGCCCCCGCACTTTACAGAACGCCTGAAACCGTGTAACTATTAGCCGACATGAACATCAAGGATCTGGTTAATTTGCCCGCTTGGAAACTGAAACGCATTGTTGCTTTAAAGACCAAGATTGAACGCCTACAAACTCAAGTGGAAAACCTTGTGACGGCGGCGCTTCCGGGGCCGGTCGGGAAGGTCGTTACTGCCAAACGCAAGATGAGCGCTGCCGCTCGCCGGAAGATTTCCCTCGCCGCCAAAGCGCGCTGGGCAAGATTCCACGCCGGCAAAGGTAAATAAGATTTTCCCGAAGCCAGTTTTTTGTAGCAGCGGTCTATGACTGCCGAAACGGGGCGTTATGCCATCGCAGGCGCCACTAACACTACGAATTCCCCTTTCAGGCTGCGCTTTTTTGCGACCTCCAGAAGTTCCGCCGGTTTTCCGCGCAGGAACTCCTCAAACCTTTTGCTCAATTCCCTGGCCAGGACCACATCCCGCTCTGGAAACACTTCGCCCAGTTCACCCAATAGTTTCTCTATCCGATAGGGCGATTCATAGAGCACCAGTGTGCCATTGACCGCTTTCAACGATTCCAGCTTTTTCCGGCGCTGACCCGATTTATGCGCTAGGAACCCAATGAAATGAAATTCCTCCGTCGGCAAGCCGCTCGCGGTGAGGGCTGATACCAGCGCGCACGGCCCCGGCACCGATTCCACCCGGAAGCCCTCCGCAATCGCAGCCGCTACCACCCGCTCGCCTGGGTCACTGATGCCCGGCGTGCCTGCATCCGTGACCAATGCCACCTTTTCGCCACGTCGCAACCGCTCGATGATTTCCTCGCTCCGTTTGGCTTCGTTGAACTGAAAATAACTCAGCATCGGTTTGCTGATGCCAAAATGCTTCAACAATTGCCCCGAATGCCGCGTATCCTCCGCCGCCACCACATCGCATTCCCGCAACACCCGCAGCGCGCGCAGCGTGATGTCCTCCAGATTCCCGATCGGTGTGGCGACCAGATACAGCGCGCTGGGAGTTAACGGTGGCAGTTCTGTGGGCATATTTTTACTTCGCAGCCAGGGCCATCACCCGTTCAAATTGTTCCTTATTCAACGGAGTCACTGACAATCGGGAGTTTTTCACCATCAGCATTCCGTTCAATAGTTTGTCGGCTTTGATGGTCACCAGCGTTACTGGCATGGCCAAAGCCTTTACTGGTTGCAGGTCTACGCACGCCCAATCGCCTTCCTTCGCCGTCGGATCGGCATACGCTTCTTTGGCCACTTTCGCCAGACCGACGATCTCTTTTCCCTCGCCACTATGGTAAAAATAGACAAAATCGCCGCGTCTCATCGCCCGCAGATTGTTCCGGGCCTGAAAATTCCGCACGCCGGTCCAGGCGGTTCCGCCGTCCTTCACGAACTGCGTCCACGAGTATGTCTCCGGTTCAGATTTTACGATCCAATGGTTCATGGGCTATTTACGAGTTACAGTTTTGGATTTACGATAACCCTGTGAGTTTGACCGACAACCTTGCTGCGATTCAACAACGAATCAAAGCCGCCTGCGACCGCTGCGACCGCGAGCCCAATTCCGTAGCGTTGCTGGCCGTGACCAAGGGACATCCGCCGGAGACCGTACAGGTTGCCACGGAACTCGGTCTGGTTCTCTTCGGCGAAAACAAGATCCAGGAGGCCAAGGCCAAAATCCCGCTCGCCTTCGGACGGGCGCGCTGGCATTTCATCGGCCATCTCCAATCCAACAAATGCCGTGATGCCGTCGAACTGTTCGAGATGGTCCAGAGCGTGGACAGCCTTGCGCTCGCGCAGGAGCTCAACAAACGCGCTGATGCCATCGGTAAAACAATGCCTGTTTTGTTGGAAGTCAACGTCGCCGGCGAAGCCAGCAAATTCGGTTACAAACCGGATCGTCTATTGGCCGAAATCTCCGAAATCAATTCGCTGACGAAGCTGGATATCCATGGCTTGATGACCGTTCCACCTTACACCACCGATCCGGATAAAGCGCGCCCGCACTTCAAACGCCTGCGGGAACTGAAGCGCGAATGCGAGCAACATCTCGGCGCGCCCTTGCCCCACTTGAGTATGGGCATGAGCGGTGATTTCGAAGTGGCCATCGAGGAAGGCGCGTCCATCATCCGCATCGGCAGCGCCTTGTTCGGCGAGCGGTCACGGTCGAAAAAGGCGGATTGAGCCAGGTTATTTCTGCTCGAGCGAATCAAGATTCGTCTTCGCCTGCGCTATCAACGATCGAAATTCCGCCAGTTGATTCCCGGTAAAATTAAGCCTGCCGCTGTTGCTGCTTTGCATATAAGGCTGGATCGTCTCAGAACGTTTGCTCGTATAAGCGGCCACCCGCAATCCGGCCCGCGTCGTATAGCCCGCATCAAATCCCGGCAACGACGAAATGTTGTAGTCGGCTTTGCTCATGAAATCGATCGCGTTGATAAATCCGTCCAGCTCATCATAATCTACAACGACCCGGTCAACCTGTTGTTTCCCGTCGATTTCAATCGTCACTGCCTGAAGATTTCGTCCGGTATTGAGTTCACTAGTGGCTTTGATGCGGACCGAGACAGCATCCCCATCTACCGTCAACGAACCTACTGGCGCAAACCCCTTGATGACGATCGTTTGCGTGTGCGCTTCCAGTGCTTCAATCTTTGTAAGGGGCACATTCGTGGTTTGCCCGGACACCAACGATACGAAAACGCAACCGAACACCGCCAAAATGAATCGTTTCATAATAGTTTTATGTTGTTTTGTTTAACCGCCACTTATACCGACGCCTGACGAGCCCCCGGTATTCGATTTGATTGAACACCACCCGTAGCCTGCGGTTGCGCGGGCATGGCTGCGCCGTTTTTCACTTCACTTCCGACAGTTCGGGTTTATCTTAACCTTGTGACTGTTGAAACTTTCAAGTCGGAGATGGCTGAAGCACTCAAGGCCTACGATAAATACATCATCTGCATCCAAAAGACTCCGGATGAATTTGAGGCCGGTCTGGTTTCACTCCTCACCAAGGCCATCAAGGCGTACGAAAAACGCGGCACCCTGCGCCACGGCATCGCACTCGATAAATTTGTCACCGTCATCCTGAGCCAGAGCGACAGCGAACGCCCCTTGTGCGGTATCTATTTCAACCTTCACTCGCCGTACCAGAAAGATTCGCTGCCCAAGACCGTGAAAGCCATCACGGAAACCATCGGCGAAACCAAATCGTCGGAAGATTAACTCGTGCCCGTTAACGCACTTCGTCCCCGAGTTGGGCGTCACCGCTGATGATGTCGGCCACGACGTTGTCGTCCTTTTGCTGGTTCGTGACCTTCACTTCACCCACTTTCAATCCCTGCCGGTATAGGGTCATCAATTGATTTTCTGCCGGAAGATGGCCGATAGGAAACGTCAGCACAACAAACTGTGCTGGCTGATTCACCAGTGTCACGGTCGCCGTAGTGGTCTTGTCCGGCGTCACGATCAATTTCGCATTCTTTACATCGACCGGCGCTACCGGCTCAGGCGGGACCACTGGAACTGTCGCCGTGACCGGATTGGTTGGTTCAGTTGCGATTGTAGCTGAGGCCGGCTCGGTATTTGTTATCAGCGGGACGTTGGTCATGACAACCAAATCCGGCACGTTCGTCATAGTCAGGGCTCCTAAAGTATTCGTCAGGTCAGGCGTAAGAAGCACTTCATGGACAGCTATGGGCTCAATCGCAGCGGGCCTGGCTTTCTTGTGAAAAATACAGCCGGAAACCAACATCAGACCCAGCAACAGTAGTTTGACCCGGCAGGTGATCCTCATATTAGAAAACTAAATCCCAATCCCGCAAAAGGTCAACGAACATTTCGTACTCCCTGTTTGGTCAGATGCCTTCGCCCAGGTTCGGCAGCACATCGTAGTTGGCGACCTGCTCGGGCCGCAATGCTTCCCCTTCGCTCGCCAACAGGCGATAGCGGCGTATCTGGAACGATACCTCGCGCCCGTCATGCAATCCCTGCTGCGCGTATTCCTCTTTGCTCATGCGCGCACGGAGGATAAGCCCGCTCGGCAACTCCAGTTCCAGGCGCAACATGATCCCAAGGAAATACGTGCGCCGAAGGATGCCTGTGTATTTGTAAGCCGAAAGGTCGCTGGAGATTTGCACCGCGTACGGACGAAAACCGATGCGCACCTTTTGACCGTCAGGCACGCCCTGCAATGGAAATTGCAACTCGTGCAGGCTGGCGACTCCATTGAACACCTCCAGCTCGAGCACGTTCATCACGCCGATGAAGCGCGCCACGAATTCATTTGCCGGCTCCTCATACACTTCACGTGGCTTGCCGATCTGTTCCAAATTTCCACGCGAGAAAATCACGATACGACTGGAAACCTCCATCGCCTCTTCCTGGTCATGCGTAACGAAGATCGTCGTCACGTTCAGTTCATGGTGCAAGGTGACGAGCCATTCCCGTAATTCCTGGCGTATCTTGGCGTCCACCGCGCCAAACGGTTCATCCAGCAGCAATACGTTGGGCTTGGGCGCCAATGCGCGTGCGATGGCTACGCGCTGGCGTTGTCCGCCGGAGAGCTGGTGCGCATAGCGCCGCTCCAAACCTTCGAGACCGAAAAGCTTCAACATCTCGACGACCCGTTCCTTGATGTCTTTGCTCTTCCATTTTTTGATCTTCAGGCCGAACGCGATGTTCTTGAACACGTTCATGTTTTTGAACAACGCATAATTCTGGAAAACAAACCCAATGTTGCGCTGCTGCACGGAAAGGTCGTTCACCCGTGTTCCCCGGATGAAGATATCACCCGCGGTGGGCACCTCTAATCCGGCGATCATGCGCAACACCGTCGTCTTGCCGCCACCGCTGGGACCGAGCAATGCCACAAGTTCGCCTTCATTCACCGTGAAACTCACATTGTTCACAGCAACCCCGTCGCCGAACTTCTTCCCCACGTTTTTTAATTCAATGCTCATTCAGAATGTGATTTGGCCACAAAAACCGTGTCCTGCTCGGACGCCGGCGGCGCGGATTGCGCGAGTTTAAATTCCCGTTCCTGCTGCCATTCCAAAACCGTCTTCAACCCCAGCGTCACCAAAGCCAGCATAGCCAGGAGGCTCGCCACCGCGAACGCCGCCGGCCCTTGATATTCGTTATACAATTTTTCCACGTGCAATGGCATGGTGTTCGTCATGCCGGCAATATGCCCGCTCACGACCGAAACCGCCCCGAACTCGCCCATCGCGCGCGCGTTGCACAAAATGATGCCATAGAGCAGCCCCCACTTCACGCTTGGCAGCGTCACATACCAGAACGTCTTCCACCCGCCCGCCCCGAGCGTCAGCGCCGCTTCTTCCTGCTCACGTCCCGTCGCCTGCATCACCGGAATCAACTCGCGCGCAACAAATGGGAACGTGACGAAAATAGTGGCGAGCACGATTCCCGGCACGGCAAAAATGATCTGGATGTTATGCGCGTCCAGCCAAGGCCCGAAATAGCCCTGCAGCCCGAACAAAATGACATAGATCAAACCCGCCACGACCGGCGACACCGCAAAGGGCAGGTCAATGAGCGAAATGAGCAGCGACTTTCCGCGAAATTCAAATTTTGCGATGGCCCAGGCCGCGCACACGCCAAAAACCGTGTTCAATGGCACGGTGATGACTGCGACCAACAGCGTCAATTTGATGGCCGAGAGACTGTCCGGCTCATGCAAGGCAGACCAATAGACCTGCCCGCCCTTCGCGAAGGCCTGCGCGAAAACATTGACCAACGGCAATAACAGGAAGATGGAGAGAAATATTCCGGAGATAATGATCAAAAACCATTTCACGGCAGGCGCTTCCTCAGTCCCCCGTTGGGACTTCGTCGTCGCATCGCGTTGTTTGGAGATATATCCGGCCATAACTTATTCGTAATTGCCCACCCAGCGTTCAAGCACGTTGATGGTAATCAGCAATAAAAACGAGATCACTAGCATCACGACCGCCAGTGCGATCGCCCCTGGATAATCAAATTCCTCCAGCCGGATGACGATCAACAACGGCGCGATCTCCGAGTGATACGGCTTGTTGCCAGCGATAAATATCACCGAGCCGTATTCCCCGATGGCCCGCGCGAACGCCAGCGCAAATCCGGTGATGATGGCGGGCATCAAGGTCGGCCCTACGACCGTAAAAAAAGTCCGCAACCGCCCGGCGCCCAGTGTTGCGGCTGCTTCTTCCACTTCTCGCTCAAAATTCTCCAACACCGGCTGCAAGGTGCGGACCACAAACGGCATCCCGACAAATGTCAGAGCCACCACCACGCCCAGCGGAGTGAATGCGGCTTGGATTCCCAATGGCACCAGCCACTTCCCCAGCCAGCCGTTGGCAGCAAACAGATTTGCCAACGTCAAGCCCGCAACGGCCGTCGGAAGCGCAAAAGGAAAATCCACCAACGCATCGAAAAAACGTTTCCCGGGAAATTGATACCTCACCAATACCCACGCCAGCAGAGTGCCGAACAAGGCGTTGATCAATGCCGCGACAAAGGACGCTCCAAATGTCAGGCGATACGCCGCCATCGCGCGCGCGTCAGTGGCCAGATGCCAAAAATCGTGCCACGACAAATGGAATGACCGCAGGAATAATCCGCCCAGGGGTATCAAGACGATGATGCACAGATAAAATATCGTGATGCCCATTGTCAGGCGAAAACCCGGCAGTGGATTGAATCGTTTGACGGCCATAAATGCGCGCGGAGAGTAGCCGTCGCGCACGCGGCGGACAACTCTCGAAATTTCCTTTAGTCCCTTTTACGCTACCGCAGCCGTCTCGGCTAACTCAATTTTGTCGCTCTCAGTGTTAATATCCGCAAACAACCATGACGAAAGATAGCGTTCGGTGGAGGACGGAACGATGGCCACGATCTGTTTGCCTTCGTTTTCCGGGCGCTTCGCCACTTGAATGGCGGCCCAAATAACCGCGCCACTGGAGATCCCCACCGGAATTCCATCCAACCGGTTGACCTCTTTTGAGATGGGGCCGGAATCGTCCTCACTCACTTGGATGACCTCGTCTATGATCTTCGTGTTGAGATTGGCAGGTATGAAACCCGCCCCGATGCCTTGTAGTTTGTGCGGACCGGGCTGGCCGCCGGAAATGACCGGGGACTTCGCCGGCTCCACAGCAATTGCCTTGAACGACGGCTTTCGCTTCTTGATGACTTCCGCGACGCCGGTGATGGTCCCACCCGTTCCCACTCCAGCCGCGACAAAATCCACCTGGCCATCCGTATCCCTCCAGATTTCCTCGGCGGTCGTGCGGCGATGAATTTCCGGGTTCGCCGGATTGGAAAACTGCTGGAGCACGACGCTGTTGGGAATCTGTCGGTTCAATTCCTCAGCTTTCGCGATGGCGCCTTTCATTCCCTTCGCGCCTTCGGTCAAAACCAGCTTTGCGCCAAGAATCTTGAAAAGTTTCCGCCGCTCCAGCGTCATCGTTTCGGGCATGGTGAGAATCAGTGTCAATCCGCGCGCAGCGGCGACAAATGCCAGCGCGATGCCGGTGTTCCCGCTCGTCGGCTCGATGAGCACCGTACGTTCATTGATACGGCCGGATTTCAGCGCGTCATCAATCATCGCCACGCCGATGCGGTCTTTCACGCTGGAAAGCGGATTAAAGAATTCCAGCTTGAGCAGGATATCGGCGACGGTGCTGTATTTATCGGCCGTGCGGTTGATCCGCACCAGCGGCGTATTGCCGATGGTTTCCGTGATGTCGTTATAGATGCGGGACATAAATCTTAGATGTTTTGGGCGATGGCAATGAGATAACGGTATTCCACCAGGATTGTTTTCAACGCAGCCGAAAAAACCTCCACTTGTAGGTGCAACGGAGATCCTTGCGGCGTTTCAAAAGTGATTTCGAAAGGCGGTTTTGGCAGTTGCGGCACGGACTTCAAAACACCCTGGTAACCGGTGGTGATGATGCCATGCCGCGCCGGAAACCCATCAATCGTGCGCCGTTTGTTTCGCGGCAGAAATTTCTCAGCTTCGCGTAGCGCGGGGTCGAGCAGGTTTTCCGATAACACTGCGCCACTGACGAACCCATACAGTCCTTCGCTGGTATTGTCGCTATGCAACGTGATGATGCCGTCAAAAGCGTGCAGATAGATTTCCGATTCGAGAAAACGGATCTCCGGCTCGGCGGAATCGTTCCAGAATTCCCGGTTCAAATCCTTGCCGCTGCGCGAATGGCGTGTGTTGTCCTCAAAGCCGGTCGGATTGCAGACCGGATAGATGAACAGAGCGTATCCCTTGGCAATCTCAGGATTTTTTTCCAACTCTGCGATGAATCGCGTCAGCGCCAGCGCACCTTCCGGCTCATCCCCATGGATGGTGGCAAAAATACCGATGCGGGTCACATCGCCGCCACCTTTCGGGCCGAGATACAAATAACGCGGCAACGTGTGCGCGCCTTTATCGTAATTCTGGCGGCCAAAGGTTTTGTTGAAAAAATGGTCTGAACCAGCCGCCAGGCTTTCGAGCGGCGCCAACAACCGCTCCAGCGGGCGGCGTTCGAAGACGCGTTCAGATGATTGGGTCACAGTGGGATTCACAAGCGTTGCACTCATTTTATTGTCTTTTGTTTTAAGGTGGCGGCGGGCATGGACAGGCTCGCCGCCACCGCGGAGGAACAAACCGTCAATTCGGCTTGTAGATTTGATCAAACGTTCCGCCATCGGCGAAGTGCGTGGCTTGCGCCTTGCCCCAGCCGCCAAACGCATCAATGGTCACCAATTTGATGTCGGGGAATTGGCTTTTATATTTATCTGCTACTTCCTGCAACCGTGGACGATAGAAATTGCGCGCGACAATCTCCTGCCCTTCCGGCGTGTAGAGGTATTCCAGATACGCTTGGGCGATATCGGCCGTGTGATTCTTTTTAACGACCCGGTCTACCCAGGTCACAGGCGGCTCGGCCAGGATGCTGAGCGATGGATTCACGATCTCGAATTGGTTCGTGCCGAATTCCTTCAGGCTCAGATAGGCCTCGTTTTCCCACGCGATCAGCACATCACCGATCTCGCGCTGCACAAACGTCGTGGTCGCACCACGAGCACCGGTATCCAGCACCGGAACATTCTTGAACAGCTTGCTGATGTAATCCTTTATCTGTGTTTCATCGCCATTGTATTTCTGCGATGCCCATGCCCACGCGGCCAGATAGTTCCATCGCGCGCCACCCGATGTTTTTGGATTGGGCGTCACTACGGAAACATTGGTTCGCGCGAGATCATCCCAATCCTTGATGCCCTTGGGATTCCCCTTCCGGACCAGGAACACGATCGTGCTGGTGTAGGGTGAGCTATTGTTCGGCAGGCGCTTCTGCCAATCTTTCGGGATCAATTGTCCTTTTTCGTACAACGCATCAATGTCATATGCAAGGGCCAGCGTAACCACATCGGCGGGCAATCCCTCGATTACCGAACGCGCCTGTTTGCCCGAGCCATTGTGCGACTGATTGATCTTAACGTCGTCACCCGTCTTTTGCTTCCAATAGGCAGCGAACGCCTTATTGAAGTCCGTGTAAAGCTCGCGCGTCGGGTCGTATGAGACGTTCAGCAAAGTGACGTCTTTGGCGCTGGCTTGTGAGGTGACCGTCAGACCGATTGCCGCCGCCGCGAGCGCGGTCAGCAGGCCGGATTTTAAAATGTTTTTCATAACGTTAGTTTTCCCCGAGTTGTTTAAAATGCCAACTGGATACGTGTGAAGAATACATCTTCATCCTGATGGGTGACATTCGATGGCGCCGAGGGGGTAGCCGATTTTCCACCACCAGTGAATCCAGTGTGAGAATAGCTCGCTTTCACAGTGATGTCTTTATTCAGATACCAGTTCAAACCAAAGGAATAGGTCTCCAACGCGGTGGCCGAACTCGCCGGATTGGCAAACAAGGGAAACGTATTGTTATCAATGTCCAGCTGGCCATAGCGCCCCACTAATTGCCACGCACCCCATCCACCGTTCTTCGGGTCAAACGGATGACGCGGTGTGACACCTGAGTAAGTGGCATCTTCCCCCGTAAGTACCCAGCCCGCTGTGACCTGCCATGCGGTGTTCTGCAGGTCCGCCTTGGCGGGCGAGGGCCCGATGCGGCGAAGGTGTTGGTCGGATACGGCATATTCGCCAAGCAAACTAAACGGCCCAAAGTAATAATACGCCTGCGGAGATATCCGCCAATGGACACCGTTCTGGACGACGGACCCAGTGGCCGGGTTGTAGGCGAAAAATTGTTGCTGACCGTCCGTTGTGTAACCGCCCAGTGTTCCGCCCGTGGTTGAGGGCAGTCCGGTCGTGTTCGTCACCGAACTTTCTCCCCACGTGCCCGCCACACCGATCCCCAAACCTTTCAATGGCTTGATGTTCGTGTTCTTAAAAGGCTGAGCAAAGATACGCCCGGCAAATTCACGATTGTCTTCGAAATCAAAGTTCGCTGAATTTCGCGCATCCCCTACTCCGTTAAAGACCCCGACAGCGTAACTCAATACACCTCCGTCAATATCGCCCCACACCTGGAAACCGACATCACGGTTTGGAATCAGGTCGTTCACCACTGATCGCTCATTGAATGCGGTAACCGCATCTGCCTGTAAATTTTCCAAACCGACCGGCGCTTTAAATTTGCCGGCGCGGAACTGCAACCAAGGCTGATAACGGTAATTGAGGTAGGCATCAAAGATCTGGACGGATGTCCCCCCGAAATCCGGCGTGAAATTATAATCAAAATCGTGGAACACGGTCCCTGTGAAGATCGGTCGTGCGCGGCGCAACAGGAAACCATCGTTGCCGTTGACACCTTTATCGCCAAAAAACGTCCGGTTATCGAATTGGATCAATCCGTGCAAGGATGTCACAAAGTTTGTATCTGCGGAACTAAATGTGAATCCGGAACCATCCGCCTTGAAGATTGGAGCAGCTTTGGCCTTGTCCGCCGCCGCCTCTTTGTCCAGTTCCCCGTTTCGTTCCAGAATCCGGACTTTTTGATCCAAGGCTTCAATTTCCTGTTTGAGTGCTTTCAACTCATCCGCGTCGTCCGCGCGAACGGTCTGACCCACCAGAGCCCCACCCACTACCACCACCGCCAATGTTCGTTTTAAGTTCATGTGTTCTTCCTGTTCTTCCTGTTATTTTCACTAACAACGTGGCTAGATTAGCTTAATACTATACTAAGTCAATAGGAATTATATAATATTTTATTGCCCTTATTATGCCAACTTTATTCAATCTTGACTAAATCGGTAGAGATTGTACTTATATTACATGAAATTAACCGTTCGGGGTGAATATGCTTTGCGGGCTTTGGTCGCCTTGGGGCGCGATTATTCGCACGACGATTCTGTCACCCGCGTTGAGGAAATCGCCACCCGGGAGAAAATTCCCCGCAAATTCCTCGAGCAGATCCTCAACGACCTCAAATCCGCTCGTATCGTGCTCAGCAAGCGCGGGGTCAATGGCGGATATCGCCTGAGCCAGCCGCCTGAAAAGATAACTCTCGCCCAGGTCGTGCGGCATATCGAAGGCCCCCTCGCACCGATCAGTTGCGTCAGTGAAAATTTCTACGCCAAGTGTTCCTGCGCGGATGAGTCCAAATGCCCTATCCGGAGCGTCATGAAGGAAGTCCGGGACGCCATCGTCACTATTGCCGAGCAAGTGACCATCGGTGACCTCGTAGCACGCGCGAACCAACTCGAACAACAGACCGTCAGTCCGTTGGATTTCGTCATTTAATTTTTTCATCCGAATCTTGCATCGCACGCCGGTTTTCGGTTTGATTAAAACGCATGAGCAATTCACAGCAAGCCGTTGTGGGAATTTTGATGGGGAGCGATTCCGACTGGCCCATCATGAAAGCTGCCGCTGATGCGCTGAAGGAATTTGGCGTCGTGTCCGAGGCCAAGGTGATTTCCGCGCATCGGACGCCGCACGATCTGGATAATTATGTCCGCTCGGCGCGCGAACACGGCCTGAAGGTCATCATCGCCGGTGCGGGCGGTGCTGCCCATCTGCCCGGCGTCACCGCCGCGTTTACCACCCTGCCCGTCATCGGCGTGCCTATTTCCGGCAAAGTCCTCGACGGGATGGACTCCTTGCTGAGCATCGTCCAAATGCCCCCGGGCGTGCCCGTGGCCACGGTGGGCGTCAATGCCGCGCGCAATGCCGGCTTGCTCGCCGTCCAAATCCTTGCCGTGGGCGACGTGAAACTCCAGGAAGCACTCGCGGAATTCAAGATACGGCTCGCCGAAGAATCCCGGGCAAAGAACGCCAAGCTGCAACAGGCGTAAATCCGCCTTCATCACAATTCTTTTACAATCCTTTGACCCTCCGCTGACAACCTCTTAAGGCAGATCCGCTAATTTGGGGGCATGAAATCGAAATTCATGTCCGCCCTGCTTCTGGCACTCGGCATAACCTTTGCGCACGCCCAAACCAATCTTACCGTTCACGAATGGGGCACCTTCACGTCGTTGCAAGGCGGCAACGGCCAATTGATTTCGTGGCGGCCGCTAAAGACATCGGAACTGCCGGGGTTCGTTTATAGCTGGACTAACCCGGGGTTTGGCCGTTTTTCGCCCGTAATGGCGGGCGGCAAAGGCGAAATGATCACCCTGCAACGCATGGAAACCCCGGTCATCTATTTTTACTCTTCTACCACCCTGAACGCAGATGTCAGCGTTAAATTTCCCAAGGGAACCATCACTGAATGGTATCCCCAGGCCACTCAAATCGGTCCATCGCTGTCAATCGCTTCGAATTCCATTCCGGATGCCGCAACCCCGGACAGCCTCATAGTCTGGAAAGGTTTGGTTGTGTCGCCGGACCACCGCATTCAACAGCCACCAAAACTTATCTCGGACAATACCGGGAATCATTACTACGCGGCACGCAAAACCGATTCCGATATCGTCCAGACCGCCCTTCTCAGCCCGGGTAGTCCCTCCGGGTCGGAAAAGTTTCTGTTCTATCGCGGCGCCGGCAGCTTTGAAACGCCACTAAAAGTGACTGTGGATACAAACAACCGGGTCACCGTGGAAAATAAAGGACCTGAAAAATTATCACATCTATTTCTTGTCAGCATCCACAAAAGCATCGGAGCCTATGCAGAAATGGACGGCCTGACGCCTGGTAATTCTGTTCCGTGGCGGAATCTGGACTCGGCGGCCATCGACGATTGGAAACGCTTCCCGCTTCCGGAATTTCAATATGAGATCGTGACACGGATGCAATCCGCTCTGACCGACCAGGGATTGTCCGCTCCCGAAGCGGAAGCCATGGTGAAAACCTGGCTTGATTCGTGGTTCACGGAAGAGGGTGAGCGCGTGCTTTATATCCTGCCCCGCACGTGGACCGATGAAACGTTGCCGCTTACAATCACACCCAAACCGGATAATCTCGTGCGTGTCATGGTCGGCCGCGCGGAAATCATTACGCCAAAAACTCAGCAGGCGTTGACCGATAACCTCACGCGCGCATCGAAAGGCGATGCGACCGCGCGCAGCGAGGCCATCGAGCAACTCAGGAAACTCGGACGCTTTGCCGAACCGGCCATAAATCTAGCCGCGGTTCACGGTAACCCGGAGGACTTTGGCTACTATGGTTTCGGACTTTTGCCGGAGGTTCTCAAACCATCGCAAAAATAAGCGCCAATCACTTTCTCCACCAACACTCCCAATACCATGAAAAAACAAATCCTCCTCTTTATTGCCGCCATTGCGTTATCGCTCACGATCGCCCACGCCCAATTGCAACAACCGCCGCCGCAGATTGATGTTACCGGCACGGCAGAAATCAAAGTCGCACCCGATGAGATCACCATCAGCTCCGGTGTCGAGACGCGCGATGCGCAATTGAACGTGGCCACCCGCCAGAATGATGAACGCATCGCCAATGCCCTGGCTTTTCTTAAAAAAGCCGGCGTGCCTGAGAAAGACGTGCAAACAGATTTTATTCAAGTGCAGCCGGACTATTATGGCCCCTCCGGCGAACAACTGATTGAGCCGCGCTTTTACATTGTCCGCAAATCGATTGAAATCAAGCTTACCACCCTTACGAATCTGGAAAGCGTTTTGACCGGCTTATTGAACAACGGGGTCAACAACATCCAGAACGTGGATTTCCGCACCACCCAATTGCGCAAATACCGTGACCAGGCACGTTCCATGGCCATCACGGCAGCCAAGGAAAAGGCCGACGCGCTTTGCAAACGTGAAACGGGGAAAGCCGCTGAATATCAATGCCAACGAATACAGCGGCTATTGGAATTGGGCGGGAAACGGCCGGGGCTGGAACAATAATCAAATGATGAACGCCAGTCAAAACGGCGTCCAGGCCAGCAGCGCCGGTTCAGATTCTCCGGGCGAGACTATGTCCATCGGCCAGATCAGCGTCTCGGCGACCGTCAACGTATCGTTCGCCATCCAATGATGATAAGTGCCTGTGCAATTTAACCAGCCGCTTGTATGATTGGACCCCGATGCGCGATAGATTAGCCATTATTGTCGGCGTCGCCCTGTTTATCAGGGTTGCCACCGGCGCAGAAACGACCAACGGGCCCGTCTATCAGGGACGGCCGCTCACCGACTGGCTGCAGGACTTCAGCAATCCGGGATTGATGGTCGAAGCGCCACGTCCCGGGGTCATGGAAAAGTCGCAGCAGGCCAGGGTGGCCATTCTCGAAATGGGAACCAACGTAATTCCGGCGCTCTTAAACATCCTGCATAACAAAACATCACCGGAATCCGGCCTGTGGTTCGACGAGCCGCGAATGTCAGCGGGCCAGGCCATCGCCCTGTTTGGCGGGCAAGCGAAATTCGCTCTGCCGGATCTGGTTGAATTATTGAGGACAGAGACAAACATCTCCTATCCCGAAGCCGTGGCGTTAGGCGCGATTGGACCGGACGCCATCCCGCCGCTTTGCCCCATGCTCACCAATTCCGCGCAACTCCCGCATCGAGGCGCGGCTGCGGCATTCGCCCATATTTGCGGCAGATATTTTGGTCAACCCGTGCTCAGCAACGCGATGTCCGCCTTGACCTATGCGTTGCGCCATGAGCCAGACATGGAAGTGCGAACGGAAATTGCTCAAACGATGTCCTTGGTCAGGATTTCCAATGCCATACCGGCCATGCTGGAAAGTCTGTCGGATCCCAATCTAGAGGTCCGGGAAGCAATCATCAATGCGTTGGCGTACTATGATTATGATGAAAAGACGGTCATCGCCGCCTTGGAAAAGGTGCGTGATAATGACCCGGACCCGACCATGAAAATCATCGCCGCGCGGGCGATCGCCGACTTTCAGGAACGTTTAAAATGGAAACCAACGAACGCCCCGGCTAGATGAGTAATAGATTTTTGGTTCGCCCATGAAAAAAATCGCGCTCATCTTCCTCCTCGCCGTGCTCGTGCCAAGCCTGGTGCTCGCGTGGCTGGCCGTTCGCTCATTGCACGACCAGCAGTTTCTCATCGAGCGCCAGCAATCGCAGATCTATCAGAACGTCACGGATAAGATCGCCAAGGACATCGCCGATCACATCACGGCTGAGCAACAGAAATTCGCCGCGCTATCAGAAGCGATCGCGGCGACCAACGCATCGCTCGCCGCGACCCAGTTCGACAGTAAAATCCGCAATTGCTGGCCGCTCGCCAAGGTCGGTTTTTGCGTCCAGATCCTGAGTCCGGCTACTTGCACCCTCGCCTGCCCATCTCCCGCTGACGGTGCCGATGCCCATCAATTTCTCGTGGATAACGGCAACTTTCTGGGAAATCAGGAAACGGCGGAGGTTTATTGGAACGCAAACGCCAACAACGGCGCACAAAATCTGGACGCCAATACAGTTCAATTTTCAAAAAACTCTTCCCAACAAGGCCAAAACTTTTCCAACCTCAAAGCCCAGTCCCGCGTAGTCAATCCGCAAAACCCGGCCCAAAGCCCGCCGCCGGATAATAATCTGTCCAAGATCGCCCCGGCTGAGGCGGAATTCCGCCAGCTCGTCGGTGACAATACCGATGGAACTGTGGCGCGATTTCTCCAAAATGAATTGAAGCTCTTGGTCTGGCATCGGCTGTCGAGTAATCCAAACCTCATCTTTGGCGCGCAAGTGAACTTGAACCAGTTGGTCCATGATTTTTTCCCGCTATATCAACCGGATGATCCATTGCGCCAGGCCATCGTCGTGGAAGTGCTCAATGACAAGGCCAATCCGGTCGCGAACCTGAGCAGCCCCGTCAATACCCATGTGGAGTTGGATATGAAGCATCCGTTTGTGGCGACCGAGATCGGCGAAGCCTTGCCGCACTGGGAAGTGACGGCCTATCTGGCGAACCCGATGCAAGTCTGGCAAGCCGCCCGGACGGTGACCTTGACTCTGGGTGTGCTCGTTCTGCTCCTGATAGCGGCCATCGGCGTCGGCAGTTGGGTGATCGTGCATTGCCTGAACAAAGAATTGCGCCTCGCGCGGCAAAAAACTGACTTCGTCAGCAATGTCTCGCACGAACTCAAAACCCCGCTAACCTCCATCCGCATGTTCTCCGAACTGCTCGCCGAAGGACGCGCGACAGAAAAGGAAAAGCAACGTTCCTACCTCAATATCATCGCCTCAGAAACCGCGCGCCTCACCCGACTCATCGACAATGTGCTGGATTTCTCCCGCATGGAACGAGGCGAGAAGAAATATAATTTCAAACCCTGCGACCTCGTTGAAGTCGCCCGAAACGCAGTGCAAACATTTCGCCCGCATCTGGAAGCCAATGGATTCAAATTCGATGCCGTGCTGCCGGATGCGCCCATCCCCGTGCAAGGTGATTGCGATGCGCTCTCGCAGATCATCGTCAACCTCTTGTCCAACGCCGAAAAATATTCCAATGGGCAGAAGGACATCACGCTGCGGCTGGAGCGCAAGGAATCGCCAGTGCCTTATGCCGAGATCAAGGTGTTGGACCGCGGTTCGGGCGTTCCACGCGGCAGCGAAGAAAAGATCTTCGAGAAATTTTATCGCGCCCACGATTCGTTGAGCAGCGGCATTCAGGGCTCCGGCCTCGGATTGACCATTGCTCGACAGATCGCCCAGGCGCACGGTGGCAATATCATCTACGAAGCACGCGACGGCGGCGGAAGTTGTTTTAATTTGTCGCTGCCGATAGAAAAGGTCTGACCAGGAATGAAAACTAAAATTCTGATCGTCGAAGATGACCCTCACATCCTGCTGGGGCTCGAAGAGGTGCTGAAGAGCGAAGGCTACGAGGTCGCCTCCTGTAATCGCGGTGACGCCGCCCTGGATGCCGTCGCCAAACACAAGCCCGCGCTGGTCGTACTGGATGTGATGCTGCCCGGTGCCAGCGGTTATGACATCTGCAAGCAACTGCGCGCGCGTAAGATTTCCACACCCATTCTCATGCTCACCGCCAAAAGCCAGGAAATCGACAAAGTCATCGGCCTTGACCTCGGCGCGGATGATTACGTGACCAAGCCGTTCGGCGTGCGCGAATTGCTCGCCCGCGTCCAGGCCTTGCTACGGCGCACCGGAAAAACCGCCGATTCCGATGGCGTTTCGGTCTTCAAGATCGGCGACGCCACGATTGATCCCAAGACGTTCCAATTGAAACGAGGCAAGACCACGGAAGAACTGACCGCCAAAGAATTAAAGCTTCTCCAACATTTCCACGCGCATGCCGGCGAAGTGTTGTCGCGCGATAAATTGTTGAACGAAGTCTGGGGCTACAATTATTTCGGCACGACGCGCACCTTGGACCAGGTCATCGTGCAACTCCGCAAGAAACTTGGCGACCACGGCGGCGAACCCAAACATCTGCTTACCATCCACGGCGTGGGCTACAAGCTGGACCTGCATCCGGCGTGAAACGAAATGCCAAAATGCGGTTAGCCTAACCGCCGGGAATGCTGTATTTCTTGGGTAGCCATTCGTTATGAAGATCACCGAAATTTTGATGGCGGAACACGCCGTGTTCCACAACCTGTTTGATCACCTCGAGAAAACCGTGCCGCATGTCAAAACGCTGGCCGAGGTGAAGTCGCTCGCCGCCACGGTGGAAACGCTGCACCGCGCGCATGCCAATACCGAGGACGACCTGTTCATCAACCCGCTCCAACATTGCTTCGAGCAGATCGGCCAATACGAAACTTTTCACGACGAGCACGAAGAGATTGACCAGGCACTGGTCGAGCTGCGATCAGCGAAGACTTTGAAGGCCGGCAAAAAATCGTTGCTCACCCTCGTCGCCGCCGCGCGCAACCACCTGGACAAAGAAGAGCGCATCGTTTTCCCCATGGCCGAACGCGTGCTGAACGCCAAAACCCTCACTGACCTCGGCAACCAATGGATGAAGCGCCGCGAAGCAGCGTTGAAGTAATGCGGGCAGAGCGGCTCTGAAGCGACCGCACTCTCCCGACAGGTCGGAATACGCGTGATTCGCGCAGTCAAAGGCGATGGCTGTTCAACATATCCGTCCGAGGCTTCTGCATAGGGACGACGGCGGTCACGGAGTGACGCGCCCTACCAACCTACGACGGTTCGGGAGCTTAATCGCGATGGATGTGCTGCGAGCCGGGACGTCTCGCGCTCCAACAAAAAAAGCGAGGCCGAAGCCTCGCTCTCGTAGATTCAATTCGCGCTTACTTGGCCGCCGGTTGCACAACTTTGTCTTCGCGTTCGCGCACGAGGGTCGCACCTTTGCCCAGACGATTGCGCAGGTAGGTCAGCTTCGCGCGGCGCACCTGGCCTTTGCGTTCCACTTCGATCTTATCCACGCGCGGCGAGTTCACCGGGAAAACACGTTCCAGCCCTTCGCCATAGCTGATGCGGCGCACGGTGAACGTCTCGTTCAACCCACGGCCGCGTTTGCCGATGACGACGCCGGCAAAGATCTGGATGCGTTCCTTGTCGCCTTCGACGACCTTGGTGTGCACCTTCACAGAATCGCCCACGGCGAACTGCGCGTTGTCCTTGCGATATTGCTCCGACTCAATTTTTTCTTGTAATGCCTGGTTCATAAAATCATTTCTAAATTCAAAATTTATTCCAACAAATCCGGCCGGCGCTCTTGCGTGCGCCGCTTCGCCTGTTCCCGGCGCCATTTCTCTATCTCCGCGTGATGCCCGCTCACCAACACATCCGGCACCTTCATCCCGCGAAATTCCGCCGGGCGCGTGTATTGCGGATATTCCAATCCCGCACTGCCCGCGCTGAACGATTCGTCCTGCGAACTCTCGTCATCGCCCAGCACACCCGGGATCAATCGCGTCACCGCATCGATCACCACCATCACCGGCAGCGCGCCGTTCGTCAGCACATAATCGCCGACCGACAACTCATCGTCCGCCAGCGACTCCCGTATCCGTTCGTCAAACCCTTCGTAATGTCCCGTGACGAACAGCAAATCTTCCTGCTGCGCCAGCTCGCGCGCGCTCGCCTGGTCGAACTTCCGTCCCGCCGGCGACATCAAGATCACGCGCGTCTTTTCGCGCCGCAAACTTTCCACCGCTTCAAAGATCGGTTCCGGCTTCAGCAACATCCCCGGCCCGCCGCCGAAGGGCCGGTCATCCACCGTCTTATGCCGGTCATGCGTCCAATCGCGCAGATTGTGGATCTTCAGGTCCAGCAAGCCCGCCTTGCGCGCCCGCATGATGATGCTTTCATCCAGCGGCCCCGCAAACATGCCGGGGAACAATGTGAGCACATCGATTTTCACGTCGTGCTCGTCCTCGTCCTCGTTCCCGTCCCTCGAATTCGATAACGAGGACGACGACGAGCACGAGTACGATTTAAGTTTTCTCTTCCACGATCTCCATCGTGCAACGCAAACCCTTCTTCGCGCTCCCTGCCTGCAACAATGACCGGATCGCATTGATCGTCACACCCTGCCGGCCGATGATCTTGCCCACATCCGCCGGGTCCAGGCGCAATTCATAAACCGTCGCGCCATTGCGTTCCACCGGGGTAATATTCACGCGCTCCGGATATTGCACCAGACCCTTCACCACATATTCCAGGAACGCCTGCATCGCGCTAAAAAAATTAAGCTGCCACGGCTGCCGCTTTGCCCGCCTTCTTGATGAAGCTGGCCACTGTATCACTCGGCTGCGCGCCCTTGCTGATCCAGTACTGTGCGCGCTCCAGTTTGATGGTGTAGTTCGTGCCCTCTTTCAACGGCTGATAAGTGCCGATTTCCTCGATGAACTTGCCATCGCGGGGACTGCGGCTATCGGCCACAACGATACGGTACACCGGGGTGTTTTTGGTCCCCACACGCTTCATGCGAATTTTCACTGACATAAATAATCTTTCAACTGCGGCTACGATTTACCTGCCGCCGGTTTTTCCCAAAAAGGAACGCAGAATCTAAATAGACCTGCCCCGCAATGCAAGCCCCATTTAAGCTCAAATTGGGGGTGTCGAGAGACGAAAGTCGAGCGTCGAGAGCCGGAAAACCTGCGACAAACCCCCGTTAGGCGGTAATCTAAGCCCTCGACCCTCGTCTCTGAACTCTCGACCCACTAAAATTCGTTTCATTTCGCTCATGCTCCATCCTAAATTGTGCTGTGAAATGGTTCGTTCATTCGCTACTGGCGCTGGAGCTTGCCGCCACCGTGGCCGCCGCGCCTGCTTCTCAAAGCCAGCCCGTCGCCATGCTGTTCCAGGTCATCTACCAATTCCAGCACGACCTTGCCGCCCATAACCTCGCCGCCATCCACAACGAAGACGCTTTCCTCGGCGACGCTATCACCGAACTCATGACCTACCACGACGGTATCGTGTCCAATCGTCTGGACATCTTCCTGCACGACCTCACCATGCTCGGCCAGCAATCCGGCGCATTGCACCTCGCCGCCGATGCCGGCCAGCCGGCGCAGGCCCAAGCGGCCTTCGTTCAGTTGACCAACACCTTCGACCGCTTGACCCATTATTTTTCCACCAACGCTATCGCCGCCGCGCAAGCTACCGCCTACCGCTTCACCTGCCCCATGCATCCGGACACCGTCGGCGGTCCTGGCGATACCTGCCCCAAATGCGGCATGGCTCTCGACCAAATGATCCGCATCCTGCCGCACGATTACGATTTGCCCAACGCCATCCACGCCACCATCCGCACCGACACGCCCCTCACCGTCGGCCAACCTGTCACCGCGAGAATCCGATTGCTCCGGCCCGATGGCGAAGGCGTTTTGCTCAGTGACCTCATCGAGACGCACACCAAAAAAATCCATCTCCTCATCATTGACCATAGCCTCACCGATTATCATCACGAACATCCGCAACCCACCGATGTGCCCGGCGAATACGTTTTCACCTTCACGCCGCACGCTCCCGGGCCTTATCGCGTGTGGGCAGATCTGCGCCCCTACCCGCTCGGCGTTCAAGAATATGTTATCACTGATATTCCCGCCAACACGATGCCCCTGCCTGCTACCAACCAAACCCTCACCACCCAGGCCACCGTGGATGGATTGCATTATCAACTCACGCTCGATGAACCGGTCATCCACGTCGCCAAAACCGTCCATGCCCGCTTGCGCATCACTATGCCGGATGGCCAACCCTTCACCGCGCTCGAACCTATCATGGCCACCTTCGCCCACATCGTCGGGTTCAATGAAGATTTTCATACCGTCCTCCACATCCATCCCAACGGCGCGCCCGTGCTCGACCCCAATGCCCGCGGCGGACCCGAATTGGAATTTCAGATTTACGCCCTGGAACCCGGCTGCGTGCGCCTGTTCGCCCAAGTGCAAGTCGGCGGCCAATCCCACTTCGCCCCCTTTGGAATAATGGTTGTCCCCTGATTTCCCGCGTTTTGTGCCGAACCGTATCGGGGGACAACGTCAATTCACCTGCAACCCTTGGCACGTTTCACGTGCTGCAACCTGCAACCTGTAACCTGCAATATCCGTTCATATCGCATATGCAATATAATTAACATCAGCCATTTTTCCGCACAAAACGGCAGGATTTAATGACGGCACATCCCAAGCTTTTTAGCACGGCATGAATGCTAAAACAAAATTAGCGGTTGTAGTGTTAGCTCTATCTGGTCTTGCAACAGTATCATTGACGGCAGGTCCCAGGGTTGGGGTAGATGTGCAAGTCGGGGTGCCAGCTCCCGTAGTTGTCGCGCCTGCACCCGTAGTCGTAGCGCCCGCGCCGCCACCGGCCGTGGTGGTTGAACCGGTTCCCGATTCGTATGTGTGGGACGGCACTGAATATGTGGGAATGGTAGGTAGTTCCTACTTTTATCTCGGCCCCAACCATGTGTGGATCGCGTTTGACTCGGAGCATGAAGCGCGTTTTCACGCCTGGGAACGCGACCATCATGATTGGCATGAGCACATGATCCACAATGACAACTTCCGTGGCCATGATGACCATCACGACGATCATCATGACGCCCATGACCGGGACCACGATCGTCATTGAGTAACGCTTACCGCGATCGCCTTGGAGGCGAAAGCAGTAGTCCGGGGTCCAGTGGCAAAAGCCGCTGCGACCCCGGTTTTTCTTTGCCATCCTCCATTCTCCATCTTCCGTCCTCTTTCCGTTCCGCCTTTGCGTTAATCCCTCTTTTCCCCTACATTGTGCCCCCATGAATCTGACGGAACAGATGACGACCCTGGCCAGACAGGCCAAGGCCGCCTCGCGCGAACTCGCCAAACTGACGACGGCGGAGAAAAACTCCTGCCTCCTCGCCATGGCCGATGCGCTTGAGAAACATTCCGCCGAGATCAAAGAAGCCAACCTCCTGGACATGGAAGGTGCTGCCGCTGCCGGCCTGCCCCTCGCCATGCAGGACCGTCTCAAGCTCGATGATAAACGCATCGCCGGCATGGCCAAAGGCCTGCGCGAAGTCGCCGCCCTGCCCGATCCCGTCGGACGCAAGCTCGACGAGCGCGTCCGCCCCAATGGCCTCAAGCTGCAAAAGATTTCCACGCCCATCGGCGTTGTCGTCATCATCTATGAATCGCGTCCCAACGTGACCGCCGATGCCGCGAGCCTCTGTTTTAAATCCGGCAACGCCACCATCCTGCGCGGCGGCAAGGAAGCGTTGCATTCCAACATGATCATTGCCCGCGTCATGATCGAGGCCGGCAAACACGCGCTTGCCACGTTTCCCGCCCACGCCATCCAGGTTGTGCCCGTGCCCGACCGCGAGACTATTCCCATTTTACTGTCGCTCACCCAATACGTTGACCTCTGCATGCCCCGCGGTGGCGAGGGACTCATCCGCGCCGTCGCGGACTGTTCCAAAGTCCCCGTCATCAAACATTACAAAGGCGTCTGCCACGTCTATGTGGACGCCGAAGCCGACCTGAAGATGGCCGCCGAAATCGCGATGAATGCGAAAGTCCAACGCCCCGCCGTGTGCAATGCGATGGAGACGCTGCTCGTGGATAAAGCCGTCGCGCAGGAATTTTTGCCGGCCATCGGAGCGAAACTTTTCGAGAAACATGTAGAGATACGCGCCGATGAAACCGTCCTGCGAATGCTTGACGCAACACGCAACACGCAACACGGCAAATTACGCGCAGCAGTGGAACAAGACTATTTCACCGAGTACAACGACTACATCCTCAACGTCCACGTCGTGGACGGCGTGCAAGGTGCGATTGACCATATCAACCACTACGGCTCGGCGCATTCCGACAGCATCGTCACGCGCAACGAAGCCCACGCGAAACAGTTCCTCGCCGAGGTGGATTCCGCCACCGTCTATTGGAACGCCAGCACCCGCTTCACCGACGGCGGTGAATACGGCATGGGCGCCGAGATCGGCATCAGCACCGATAAGATCGGCGCGCGCGGCCCCATGGGCCTCGAGGAATTGACCAGCTACAAATGGCTGGGTTTCGGAAATGGACAAGTGCGTGTATAATTTCCGGTGAACACGCCTGCCGACAACGCCCGCTTCATCCGCGACCAGCTCCCGCCCAACGGCCTGTTTGCCGGCCTCAACTGGCGCACCTCGCCGGAACCCTTTCCACTGGACGACGCCACCACGAAGGAAATCGAATCCCTGGGCCGCGTCCTCCTGCAATTTTATCGCGCCGTCAATCTGCTGTATCGTCGTAGCGTCGAAGGCAAGATGCCGGATTGGGTCGCGCGTTGGCTCGACCTCGGCAAACCCGCTGACCTCATCGCGCTGCAACGTTCCAACGTATTCAAGAACGACATCCCCCGCGTTATCCGTCCCGACATCCTTATCAACGAACATGGGCTCTCTATCACCGAACTGGATAGCGTCCCCGGCGGCATTGGTTTAACTGCCTGGCTCAACCAGGCCTATTCTCAATCGGCAATCGGCAATCGGCAATCGGCAATCATTGATGGCCCCGATGGGATGCTTAGAGGGTTTGAATCCATCTTCGGCGATGCCAGGCACGTTCACCTCATCGTCTCCGAGGAATCGGCCACCTATCGCCCGGAAATGGACTGGCTCGCTGCCCAACTCGGCCCCCGCTTCACCGTCCGCGATTCGAATTTTAAAGATTTCGCTGAGGGCGATGCCGTCTACCGCTTCTTCGAATTGTTCGACCTGCCGAATGTCGCGAACGCAAAGCACATTTTCGAACTCGCCGCTGAAAAGAAAATCCGCGTCACACCGCCGCCCAAGCCCCTTTTTGAAGAGAAGATGCTGTTCGCCCTGTTGTGGAACCGGAATCTCCAAGGCTTTTGGCGGCAGGAACTCGGCGAAAGCTTTTTGGCGCGGCTCAAGAAATTGATTCCCTATACGTGGCTCATGGACCCTGCTCCGCTTCCGCCGCACGGGGCCATTCCGGAATTGAATCTCACCGATTGGGCGCAGCTCAAGACCATGTCGCAAAAGGAACGCGACCTTATCCTCAAGGTCTCCGGTTTTTCGGCCGATGCCTGGGGCGCGCGCGGCGTTTTTCTGGGCAGCGACCTGCCGCACGAGGACTGGAGCAAAGCCGTCGACGCCGCTCTCACACAATTTGATAGCTCACCGCGCGTCCTCCAGCGTTATCACAAACCCGCGCTCGTGGACGCCCAATGGTTTGATTTCGAGAAGAACGAAGCTGTCGCCGAAAAAGGCCGCGTGCGATTGTGCCCGTATTATTTTGTCAGTGGCAACGGCGACGCCGCACGCCCACAACTCGGTGGCGTGCTGGCCACAGTCGTTCCCGCCGATAAAAAAATCGTGCACGGCATGAGCGATGCCATCATTGCGCCCTGCTCCGCCGCCAAAGCGCCATAGGAAAGACACGATGTCCACCACCGACCTGGATAAAAAATATCTCTGGCATCCGTTCACCCAGATGGCCGATTGGATGTCGCCGGACTACGAACCGGTCGTCATTGTGGAAGGCTACGGCGCAGTGCTGCGCGATGAAAGGGGGAATGAATACATCGATGGCAATTCCTCCATCTGGACCAACCTGCACGGCCATCGCCATCCAAAGATTGACGCCGCCATCACCGAACAACTGAAGAAGATCGCGCACAGTTCTTTTCTTGGCCTCACCAATGAAGTCGCGCCTCACCTTGCAAAAAAGCTCGTGGACGCAATGGATTCTCCCGAAAAGAAATATCGCGTGTTTCTTTCTGACGATGGTTCCACAGCCATCGAAGCGGGCCTCAAGATGATGATCCAGGCGCGTGAGCAACGTGGCGAACCCAAGCGCAAGCAGACCGTTTCACTCAGTCAGGGCTATCACGGCGACACCATCGGAGCGATGAGCCTTAGCCACAGCAAAACTTTTCATCGCCCGTTTTCGCCGCTCATGTTTCCGACACGCGAAGTGATGTCGCCTGCCTGCTATCGCTGTCCTTACAATAAAGCCAAATCCGTGCGCAGGCAGGACGCGCGCGAAACCCGCAAGTGCCATTGGGAATGCGTCGGTGAACTTGCAAAAGTCCTCGATCAAAATCCCGACGAGACCGCCGCGTTTGTCATGGAACCGCTCGTGCAAGGCGCCGCCGGCATGGTGATGCATCCCTCGGGTTATCTCGCGAAGGCCGCGAAGTTGTGTCGCGACCGTGGCATCTGGTTGATGCTCGATGAAGTATTCACCGGCTTTGGCCGGACCGGTGCGCTCTTCGCCTGCCAGAAAGAAAATGTCCAGCCGGATGTCATCGCGCTCGCGAAAGGATTAACCGGCGGCTATCTCCCCTTGGCGGCAACATTGACGAGCGGTGAAATATTCGACGCCTTCCTCGGCGACTATGCCTCGTTCAAAACATTTTTTCACGGCCACAGTTATTCCGGCAATCCGCTCGGGGCCGCCGCCGCCCTCGCAAACATGGAGCTGCTCTCCGAACCTGGCTTTGAAGAAGCTGCCGCCAAAAAAGCCAAGAAGTTGCGCGACCTCACCAAAATCTTTTGGACACATCCCAACGTCGGCGATGTCCGGCAGGAGGGTTTTATTTGCGCAATTGAATTGGTCGCGGACTTCGCCAGCCGCCAGCCGTTCGCTCCACAGGAACGCATGGGACATAAAGTCTGTGAAGCCGCTAAAAAGCACGGCCTCTTGACCCGACCGCTCGGCAATGTGCTGCTCTTGATGCCGCCTTATTGCATCAGGGAATCCCAGATGAAAACCGCCGTGGATGCCCTTTGGAAAGGCTTATGTGAAGTCGTGCCATTGGCCAAAACCCCAGCGAAATCGCCGAAACGATAGCTTCAACCAGCCTGGTTCCATATAAAACTTGCTACACTCAAAAAGTATGGCACCTTGACTGTCCTTGATCGCGGGGTGGAGCAGCCCGGTAGCTCGTCAGGCTCATAACCTGAAGGTCCTAGGTTCAAATCCTAGCCCCGCAACCAATTTACCCGTCACGAGTGTGACGGGTTTTTTGTGTCGATACCTTGGCTCGACAACCGGCCGTTTCCACCTTAAGCTGCATGACACCATGCGGCTGTGAAAGGCCGCAAAAATCAAGCTAATACCTGTTAGCTGCAAATTCTATGCGTTGCGCCAAATGCCATAAGAACGAGGCGACGATCCACTTCACCCCCGTGGCGGACGGAAAGCCGCAGAAGACTGTTCCCTTCTGCAAAGATTGCGCTTCGGCCAACACCGGATTTCACTTCATGGAGTCGAAGAAGCCGGAGGCATTGCCAGTGAAGGGCAAGCGGTGCGACTTCTGCGGCCGACGAGCCCGCTTCGGTCACATAGACAAAGTTTCGGGGAAGGCGGGTTATACGTGCACTGATTGCGCTACGGAATTGAGGGACATCATGCTGGACCTGGGCGTCGCTGAGAAACCTCACCTGATGGAGCGAATCAAAGGGACGGTCACGTTTATCTCTCGCGACACCCCCGCGGTTCGGACATGGTTACAGGCAGCCGGTCGGAGGGCAATCGAGATACTCAGTGAGATGCGACGACAGCATGGTCGTGACAAAGGCAGCTAACCCGGTCGCCGCCCACAACCAATTTACCTGTCACAAGCGCGGCGGGTTCCTTATTCCCACTTTGACACGCTGGCGCAAGAACGTATTCTCCTTTCATGCGCTCGGTAAAAGTTTCGCTCGGCAGCCGCTCCTATCCGATTCTGATCGGAACCGGCCTGTTGGCCCGGCTCGGCAAGGAATGCGCGCGCCTCAATGCCGGCACCCGTTGCGCCATCATCACGGATACAAATGTCGGCAAGCGTTACGCCAAGCTCGCTTTCAATTCGCTCGTCAAAGCCGGCTTTGAACCCACTCTGGTCATCGTGCCCGCCGGGGAGACCGCCAAAAGCCTGCGCTCGGTCCAATCCTGTTACGACCAGCTCTCGGCGCAACGGCTGGAACGCAAATCGTTCATCGTCGCGCTCGGCGGCGGTGTCGTGGGTGACCTCGCGGGCTTCGTCGCCGCGACGTACTTGCGCGGCATCGGCTTCGTGCAGGTGCCCACCACCCTGCTCGCGCAAGTGGATAGCTCGGTCGGCGGCAAGGTGGGCGTAAACCTGAAGTCTGGCAAAAATCTCGTCGGCGCGTTCTATCAACCCCGGCTCGTCCTCTGCGATCTCGATGCGTTGAAAACGTTGCCCGAACGCGAGCTCCGCGCCGGCCTCGCCGAGGTCATCAAGTACGGCATCATCTATGACGCCCACCTGTTCGCTCAACTCGAACGCGACCTGCCGAAACTCTTGAAGCGGAATCCGGCGGCGCTTGAAGCGGTCATCGCGCGCTGTTGCGAGATCAAGGCCGACGTCGTCAGTCAGGACGAGACCGAAAGCGGCCTGCGCGCCATCCTGAATTTTGGCCACACCATCGGCCATGCTATCGAAAATATTTCCGGCTACGGAAAATTTCTGCACGGTGAGGCCATTTCGATCGGCCAAGTGGCGGCGGCGAAACTTTCGTCCGCATTGTCGGGATTGCCCAAAGGTGACGCCGAACGCATCCGGGTACTGTTCCAGCGCACCGGCTTGCCCACGTACATCCGCCTGAACCCGGCGCAACGCGAGAAATTGTACGCCGCCATGCGTCTTGATAAAAAGGTGAGCGGTGGTGAACTCAAATTTGTTTTGGCCAAACGGCTAGGTAAGGTCGTCTGGGGACAGAAAGTGCCGCCACAGTTGATTGCCCAAGCCCTTGACCAACCATGAGCGCCGTCAGCGAAACCATCGTCCGCGAATACTTCGAACTGCACGAATTCCTCGTGCGCCAGCACCGTAAATACATCGCGCAGACCAAGCGGGAGGATGATGATATCGATTTTTTTGTCCTCAACCCGCAGCCGCAAAAGCGCGAGGTGGAATTGCCTTTCGTGCTCAATTCACCTGACCTGCAGTTCATTGAGCGCGCGATTGTGGTGGTCAAAGGCTGGCACACGGAAACTTTCAGTTCCGCGCGATTGGCCAGCACGCCGGAAATCTTTCGCTTCGTGCAACAAAACGTCTTTAAGCAAGCCGCCCGCGCGTTCGGCGAAGACGGCGCGCCAAAAAAAATCCTCGTCGTGCCCGCGTTGCCACAGGAAGACCAAGCCCGCGAGGAAAGCATCGCCTTGCTCCGCAGCAAAGGTGTGGATGCCGTGATTCCCTTCCGCACCATGCTGGCCGACCTGGTCCAGAAAACCGAGACCAACCGCAATTACCAGAAATCCGACCTCTTGCAGATCATCCGCATCCTGAAGAACTACGACCTCGTCAAAGAACCGCAGATGGAATTGTTCAAGAGCAAGCGCAAGCGCAGTTGACTCATTGGACGGCCAGGGCTTCCCGCGGAATATCGGTCATCGACATTCCAAGCACCAATATTGCGATGAGGCCGAAATACATGATCGCCATCGTCCAGCGCTGCGCTGGCGTGACTTCATAGTAACGCTGCTCCGCTTCACTCCGGTGACGGAACAGAGAAAACAGGCGCGGCAGGGACATGACCAGTATCAGGATCAACAGAAAATTGGGATGTGCTATCGCCATCGCCACCAGGATCGTAAACCCGACGATCCATAGCCAAGGCGACAACGCCGTTGCCACCCGCCCGCCATCCAAAAAACCGACTGGCGCAAGGTTGAAGAGGTTCAGGAAAAATCCAATGTTCGCCAGCCCACGGAACATCAAGTTGTCAGTCATCAGGTAGATGATTTCACAAATCCCTGCCCCCAACGTGCCGAGCACCGGCCCTCCGATGCCCACTTGTGATTCGATCCACGCATTTTTGGGCGCCTCCTTGAGGGCGATGATCGCGCCCATGAACGGAATAAAAACCGGCGCGCCGACTTTGAGTCCCAATCGCTTCGCCACCAACAGATGGCCGCACTCGTGAACGAAGATCAGAAGGACGAAGCCAAGCGCAAACCACCATCCCCAAAACATCGCATAAGCCCAGACGGAAATGAACATGGTTCCACCGGTCTTAAGGAATATGGGCAAAAATTTTAACACCGGGAGGACGATGAATTTCAGCTTCGCGAAAAACTTCAATATCACCACAAAAACGACGCCAACCGGCCCAAAAAACTTTTTCATTTTCTGGCCAAACGTCGGCTTGGGCGCTGGTGGCCATTGATAGGGAGCTATCGGCGGCGGCGGTTCCTGTTCCATCGGGACACCTTCAGGCCAGTCGACTACAAAGGTCAAACCGAAACGAACAAGGCAATCAGACTCGACAAGCCAAGTTTATTTGAATAAACTACCCGCATTACGCGACATTAATGCGGGTAGTTTCATTTTTAATCACTTCTGTTTATTGGTTAATTTTTTTTCTGTTTTGAAGCGAAGACAGATAGGAGCATGATCAAACTATCAGGTGGCAACCACCTTCTGTTGAGGATCCCGAACTGTCGGCAGTTTCTCGATTATAAACACTTCTGTTTATTGGTGAATCGTCTTTTTGTTTTGGAGCGAATACAGAAAGGAGCATGATCAAACTATCAGGTGGCAACCACCTTCTGTTGAGGATCCCGAACTGTCGGCAGTTTCTCGATTATAAACACTTCTGTTTATTGGTGAATCGTCTTTTTGTTTTGGAGCGAATACAGA